>MDTE01029122.1_pt1 | contig 70937 bp, 62 predicted proteins | sample 811231 | NCBI WGS metagenome assembly MDTE01 (sample SAMN05326651, study PRJNA326480) | marine metagenome | isolation source: seawater | place: Indian Ocean: Red Sea | collected 2010
GTATAGAATTATAATTTAAAAAGTGGAAGGACAAAATAAGTCGATCACGTTTGACGGACGAGAGATACGACTAACTACAGGACTATATGCTCCTCAAGCCAGTGGATCAGTAATGATTGAGTGTGGAGACACCTCTTTACTAGTCACAGCTACAAAGACTACAAAAAAAGAAGTTGCTGACTTTCTTCCTCTAATATGCGATTACGAGGAAAAACTATATGCAGCTGGAAGAATTCCAGGTGGTTTCATGAGAAGAGAGGGTCGTCCGCCTGAAAGAGCTACTTTAACTGCGAGATTAATTGATAGGCCAATGAGACCTCTTTTCCCTGCATGGATGAGAGATGAAATTCAAATTGTTGCTTCTTGTCTTTCTCTAGACGAAAGAGTACCTGCAGATGTTCTTGCAGTCACAGGTGCATCAATAGCAACCTTAGTTGGAGAGATACCTTTTTATGGTCCTATGGCAGCAGTAAGAGTTGGGTTAATAGGAGATGATTTTATCCTAAATCCAAGCTATAGAGAGATAGAAAAAGGTGACTTAGATATTGTAGTAGCAGGTTCCCCCGACGGTATTGTAATGATTGAAGCTGGGGCTAATCAATTATCCGAGCAAGATACAATAGAAGCAATAGATTTTGGATACGAGGCTGTAACTGAACTAATTAAATCTCAAGAAGATTTATTAAAAGACCTAGGAATAAAGCAGATAAAACCATCGGATCCTGAGGAAGACAAAACATTACCTTCATATCTAGAAAAAAATTGCACTAAATCTATTGAGTTAGTACTAAAGAAATTTGACCAGTCAAAAGAGGAAAGAGATCTAGAACTTGAAAAAATTAAAATTGAAACGCAAAGCAAAATTGAGTCTTTGAAAGATGATAACCAATTAAAGGTTTTGTTATCCGAAAATGATAAATTAATCCATTCAGATTTTAAAAAACTAACTAAGAAATTAATGAGATCGCAAATCATCAACGATGGTAAAAGAGTTGATGGACGTACTCTTGATGAAGTTAGAAAAATATCAGCATCTGCAGGTATCCTCCCAAAAAGAGTTCATGGATCAGCTTTATTTCAAAGAGGTCTAACACAGGTTCTATCTACGACTACACTTGGAACTCCAAGTGATGCCCAAGAGATGGATGATCTCAATCCAAGCTCTGAGAAAACTTACTTACATCATTATAATTTTCCTCCATTTTCTGTAGGCGAAACCAGACCAATGAGAACCCCTGGGAGAAGAGAAATCGGACATGGCGCGTTAGCAGAAAGAGCTATCATCCCAGTTTTACCCGGTAAAGAAACATTTCCTTATGTGCTAAGAGTCGTAAGTGAGGTCTTGAGCTCAAATGGTTCTACTTCAATGGGATCTGTTTGTGGGAGCACCTTGTCATTGTTAGATGCCGGTGTCCCTTTAAAAGCGCCTGTCAGCGGTACTGCTATGGGTTTAATTAAGGAAGGCAAAGAAATTAGAATTCTTACCGATATTCAAGGTATAGAGGATTTTCTTGGAGATATGGATTTCAAAGTTGCGGGGACTGAAAAAGGTATTACTGCTTTGCAAATGGATATGAAAATAACTGGATTACCAGTTTCTATAATTTCTGATGCAATAAAAAAAGCACGCCCAGCAAGAATGCATATTTTAGAAAAAATGCAGGAGGCAATTGATAAACCTCAGGAATCATTATCACCTCATGCTCCAAGACTTTTAAGCTTTAGAATAGATCCTGAACTTATTGGGACGGTAATCGGACCTGGAGGAAGAACTATTAAAGGTATTACTGAAAGAACTAACACTAAAATTGATATTGAAGATGGAGGAATAGTAACCATTGCTTCTCATGATGGTGCTGCCGCTGAAGAAGCTCAAAAGATAATAGAGGGATTAACTAGAAAAGTTCATGAAGGAGAAATTTTTCCAGGAGTTGTTACAAGGATTATTCCTATAGGAGCTTTTGTTGAAATCCTGCCAGGTAAAGAAGGAATGGTACATATTTCTCAATTATCAGAGGCAAGAGTAGAGAGAGTTGAAGATGTAGTTAGGCAGGGTGATGAGGTTACTGTCAGAGTCCGCGAAATTGACAGCAGAGGAAGAATTAATCTTACTTTAAGGGGTGTTGCCCAAAATGGAGGGATGTCATACCCACAACCAACTCCAACTCCTGTTGCTCCTCTTAATTGAGACTAAAAAGGATAAAGATTATATTCAGCAATTATTTTTTTTAACCTCATACAAACAGCTTCGTGATTTCCCTTATTATTCGAGGCCACTATAATGCCACTTTGCTCATATTTTGACTTGTTATAAGCTAAATCTTCATTATCTATATTTGTAATTGCCCCTCCTGATGCTTTTAATATTGCCTCAGGAGCTGCAAAGTCCCAATCTTTAGGAGAACTTTTACCGGGAATACTCAAGCAAATATATATATCACTTTCTCCTTTTACAATGGAAGTTAATTTACATCCAATACTTCCCATTACTATAACCTTCTTGAATAGGATTTTCTCAATTAAATTTTTAAGAATTTGATTATTATGATTTTTACTCGTCACTAATGTCATTTCCTCTAAGTTTTGATTATCAGTTTTTTGAATTTTAATCCTCGATCCATTTCGCCTTTCACCCCAGCATTTTGTACTATATCCAAACCACAATTCGTCCTTTCCAGGGATAAGAACAACTCCCAAAAATGGTTTTTGTTTATAATTTAATGCTAAATGCATAGCATAATTATTTGTTCCTTGAATGAAATCCTTTGTTCCATCAAGTGGATCAAGGACCCATAACCAATCTGAATCTTTATAAGGAACGATAGGTGTTATTTTTACATTTTCTTCGCTTAAAATTCCCCAACCAGCATTTCTATATTTATCATTAATCCTTTGAATTATGATTTCATTTACCTTTAAATCTGCTAACGTAACAGGCTCTTCTTTACTTTCGTTTTTTAGGATATTGCTTTTATTGTTCGAATCTTTTAATATTTGAGCGTAATAGAGTAATTTGTCAGAAGCTTCCCAACTAAAAATTCTTAAATCATCTATTAGATTGTTTATTTTTAGACCTGCAGGTAATTTATTCACTAAATGAACAATAATTTCTCATCTTCTCATAAAAATAGAAAACCTGAAAGTGGTGTTTTATATATTGTGGGAACGCCTATAGGTAATTTAAGCGATATCTCAATTAGAGCATTAGATATTCTTCAAAGTGTTTCTGTCATTTTCTGCGAAGACACAAGACAAACAAAAAAATTAATGAATAAATATGAATTTACAAATAACCTCATAAGCTTTAATCAATTTAATTCTTCACAAAAAATTCCAAAAATTATTGATACATTGCTTTCAGGAAATTCAGTTGCTTTAGTGAGTGATGCTGGCATGCCTATTATCTGCGATCCTGGAGAGGATCTTATAAAAGAAATTAGGGCAAGTGATTTGGAAATAATTTGTATCCCAGGTCCATGCGCAGCTTCAACAGCTCTAGTATCAAGTGGGTTCCCATCCTCTAAATTTATATTTGAAGGTTTTCCTCCAAAAAAAAAAATTGAACGAGAAAAGTTTTTTATAGAAATTAGTAAAAATGAAAAAACTACTATTTTATATGAGTCCCCTCATCGCCTTAAGAAATTATTACTTGATTTAAAAGTTTATTGTGGAGGGAAAAGGGAAATTCAAGTATCTAGAGAATTAACCAAAAAATTTGAAGAACATATTGGGACTGATATTGACAAAGTAATTAGTTATTTTGAGAATAAAGAAATTTTAGGAGAAATAACTGTTGTAATTAAAGGAATAAAAAAACCTAAAAAGAATTTCATAAATGATACATCAGAAATAAGAAAAGAACTTATTGAATTAGTAAATGCTGGACTCAGCTTATCAGAAGCCTCTAAATATCTTGCTAGAAAGAAAAATCTCTCAAAAAGGGAAGTTTATAATACTTATTAAAAAGTTTAGTAATTAAAATGTACAAACTAAAAAAAATTTCCTTTTCAATCATCTTTAACTTGACACTTCTTTTTATTTTAATGACTGGAATACAAAACAGTTCAACCCATAAAAAAATTAATTTATTAATGAGTGAAACGATAAAATTACCAATAGGATTTATTGTTGGTCTGAGTTTTATAGGAGGTTCTATTACAGGTAATCTTATAGAGATTAACTTTAAAAAATAAATTTTACAACGCAATTAATTTATCATTACTAACTATTCTTGAGATCCCCCGGGACAGCAAAATTGGAGCAACCATTTTAAACACATCGGTGTTTGGTACTTTAATAACTTTTTGTTCCTTATTGCATAGTCTTTTCGCAATTTTCAAATCAAAAAATATTTCTATTGTTTTTCTATTCAAATCATCATTTGAGAGAAAATCCCACTCTGGATAATCTTTTAAAAATTTTATTTCAAGCTCAATTTTTTTATCAACAATCATATAAACTATTTTGGGGAAATTAACATCAGCGATCGGAACTGATGTCAAATCCTTTTGTTGCTCAAGATTTGCTTCATTCAATAATGGAATTACCTCAAAAAAAGTCTGTTCTTGAGATGATTCATTTACATTTAAATCAATATTAGTTTCAACGTTCTCTTCACCAACAAATTTCTTATCACTTAACTTTAGATTTTTATTTTTAGCAGATATCTTTTTTAAATTATTAAATTGATCTCTATTAAACATCAACTTTAATTGTCTTGTTATTGTTTGTGTTGAAAATTGAAATAAATTTGCTAGTTCTGTTATTGAATTTCCCTTTGCAAATAATTCTTTAATTTCCTTTTTTTGGAGTTCTGATAATTTATTAGCCACGAAAAATGAATTTTCTATATTTCTTACTTTACTATATAAATTTTAAACTTATTTTCCTAGGTTCAAAAATTGACTTATGCTAAGTTTTAAATAAATCACAAATCTCAAAAATAGTTATTTTGTTTTGAATAAAAATAATCACAAATCAAATATTAAATTACAACCTGTTATTTTATCGGGAGGTAAGGGCTCTAGACTTTGGCCACTATCGAGAGAATGTTACCCAAAGCAATATTTGGAACTTGACGAAAAAAACAACTTTTCTTTATTGCAAAATACATATTTAAGATTGAATAATATAAAAAACTTAGAACCACCAATAATTATATGTAATGAAGAACAAAGATTTCTTGTTGCTGAACAAATGCTGGAGATAAATATAAAACCTAAATCTATAATCCTTGAACCAGAAGGTAAAAATACAGCCCCTGCAATAGCTTTAGCAGCTCTTTTAACTAAAAAAAAACAAGATGATCCTGGATTGATTATCCTTTCTTCAGACCATATAATTGAAAATCCTCAAGAATTTAAAGAATCAATTATCGAAGGTTTACATCACGCCAATCAAAACAAAATAGTAACATTTGGTATTATGCCAACCGTTCCAGAAACAGGGTATGGATATATTGAATCATTAGATGAACTTTCAAGAGAAAAAAAATCAAGTTCTATTAAAAAATTCATAGAGAAACCACCAAAAGAAACTGCAAAGAAATTAATACAAGATAAAAAATATACCTGGAATAGTGGAATTTTCTTATTTAAATCATCAGTTATAATTAATGAACTTAATAAATTTGCTCCAGAAATTCTTAATATTTGTCAAAAGTCACTTGATGAGTCTATAACTGATCTTGACTTCCTTAGAATTAATAAAAAAATTTTTCAAAAGTGTCCCAGTATCTCTATTGATATTGCAGTTATGGAAAAAACTCACAACGCTACAGTTGTCAGGCTTGATGCAGGCTGGGATGATGTTGGAAGTTGGGAATCTATTTGGAAAAAATCAATAAAAGATAAAAATAATAATAGTACTAAAGGTAAAGTATTGCTGAATGACTCTAAAGGGTGTTATTTGAGAAGTGAAAGTAGGTTAGTTGTCGGGCTGGATCTTCAAGATCTTATAGTAGTTGATACTGATGATGCTTTATTAATAGCCAATAAAAAATCAAGTCAAAAAGTCAAAGAAATTGTTAAAGATTTAGAGGATAAGGATATCCCGGAAGGGAGACTAAATAAAAAGATGTTTAGACCTTGGGGAAATTATACCTCAATTATTAATGGCAAATCCTGGCAAGTAAAAAGATTAGAGATAAAGCCAGGATCAAGTTTATCTTTACAAATGCATCATCATCGTACTGAACATTGGATTATTGTTGAAGGGATTGCAAAAGTTGAAATTGATAATAAAGAGACTTTATTAAAAAAAAATGAGAGCATTTACGTACCTAAATGTTCAAAACATAGACTATCAAATCCTGGTAAAAATTTGTTAATTATAATAGAAGTTCAAAATGGAGAATATCTTGGTGAAGATGACATAGTTAGATTTGAAGATATATATGGTCGAGACAAATTTTTTGATTAAAAATCTTTTAGAAAGAACCTAAAAAATGTTAAGGGATAACAAATTAAAAAATTATCTTGTATGTATTCCATATGATAAGTAAGATAATTATTGTTGTTTGAAAAATTAATTTTTCAACAATTTCATTACTACTATATTTCTGAACAAGAATTCAGGATTTTTTGCTCTCTTAGCTCAGCTGGATAGAGCAACTGCCTTCTAAGCAGTGGGTCGCAGGTTCGAATCCTGCAGAGAGCGTCAAAAAAGTAATCCAAATTAATTTATAACTATTTGAAAAAAATTTTTTTAAATTGAATTTTTAAAGAAACAAAATATATCCAAATACTACTTTTTTTAAATTGTTTGATTTTAAAAAATTGTTAATATAAAAATTATTACATTTTTCTCTTTGATTTTAAACTCTGCTAAAGACTTTAAAAAAATTTTTAAAGAATCAGATAATAAAATAAGCGGTATCAATTTTTTTAGAATTGGAATATTTCTTTTGCCAAGTGCTTTTTTTCTTTCAACAATATTTATTCTTATTGCTTCATTTATCAATTTCAGAAACCAAGGAAATAAGCTTTTAAAAAATAATTGGAATTATCCATTATATATTTCAACGATACTTATTCTAGTATCCTCTTTTTATAATTATTTCTCATTTGGAAAGATCGAAGACTTGCAAATAGAAAATAAGATTTCAATTTTTCTTGATATCGCAAATTGGGTTCCTTTTTTCTACATATTTATAAGTTGCAGAAGTTTCTTATCAAATACAAATCTTAGAAGAGACTTTAGCATCCTACTTATATCTGGATCTTTCCCAATACTTTTGAGTGGATTTTACCAATTTTTATTATTTAAATATAACTTTCCAGAATCTTTCTATGGTCCCTATAGGATATTAAATGGTTTAGTTGTTTGGTACCAAAGACCAATAAACATTAATGGAGAAACTGGCATAACAAGCATATTTAATAATCCAAATTATTTAGGATGTTGGTTGATAGTTCTATTACCATTTTCAATTGCTTTAATAATGGAACAAAAAAAAGAATTTTATAAAAAAATTTTTAGTTTTATTTTTTTATTATCTATAGTCATATGTATAGTTTTAACAAAATCTAAAGCAGCTATAAATCTCTTAGCTTTATCAATACCGATTACATTCAATTTTAATTTATCAATAACCGTTTTTTTATTGATGATTTATTTCATATCAACAGGAATCATAATTTACGTAGCAAATTCAGACATTCCTATTGATTTCCAAATAATTCCAAAGGTGATTTTAAATGATTATTCTAGAGAAGCTTTATCAGAAGACACTTTTCGAGAATTCAGATTCAATATCTGGCTTAATGCTATTAACTTCATCAAAATAGATCCCATATTGGGTTTAGGAGCTGGAATATTTCCTATACTTTATTTACTAAAGCAAGGTAATCGGGTAGCACATACTCACAATTTATTTTTAGAATTAGCCTTCAATCATGGAATTCTTGTAGCTTTTACAATTATTATTTTTATGATTTTTTTGATTTTTAAAAGTTTTTACGCATTAAATGATTCATCCTTGCGGCAAAGTCTTAATAACAATTTTCTAAATAAAACTTGGTGGTCTTCAGCTGTCTTACTTTTAGTTTCACAAATGGTTGATCTTCAATATTATGATGGCAGAGTTTCAATGACCTTATGGTTATTATTATCAGGATTGCTTTCAATTATGCAAGATAAAGATCCTGCCTTAGATTATTAAATTTATACTTTTTTTAAAGTCTATGATCGTTTTCTCAATGCCCTCTTCAAGCGATATTTTATTTTTCCAGCCCAATTTTTCAATCCTAGAGATATCTAATCTTTTTAAAGGAGTACCGTTAGGTTTTGATTTATCCCAAATAATTGATCCTTTAAAACCTACTTTATTTTTTATCAAAATTGCTAAATCAAAAATAGATATGTCTTTACCAGTTCCCACATTTAAGAAGGGGCAATTATTTAAACTAAATTGAAATTTTTCCAAGCAAAAAACTGATGCATCCGCTAAATCATCAACATGTAAAAATTCTCGTTTAGGAGATCCATCACCCCAACAAACTACATGATCATGATTATTGATTTTGGCAGTTACAAATTTTTTTATTAGTGCAGCAAAAACATGGCTTTCATTATCTTGATAATTATCATTTGGTCCATATAAATTTGTTGGCATTAGAGAAAAAGCATCAAATTTTTTTTGTTTCCTCAACGCTTCACAAAATTTCATGCCAACAATTTTTGCTAAAGCATAGTTTTCATTTGTTTTTTCTAAATAATCACTTAATAAATATTCTTCTCTTATCGGTTGTGAACATTTTTTGGGATAAGCACAACTACTACTTAAAAAAAGTAACCTTTTAACTGAATTTTGAAATGCAGATTCAATTACATTCGTTTGGATTTGAATATTCTCAATAATAAAGTCATAAGGGTAGTTACTGTTTGCAAGTATTCCGCCTACTTTAGCTGCTGCAATAATAACGATATCAGGGTTATTTCCCTTAAACCAATTTTTTACTTTACTTTGCTCTCTTAAATCAAGCTCTTCCCTTGAAACCGTGAGTATATTTTTATATCCAAATTTTTTTAATGCGCGACAGATTGCAGAGCCTGCTAGTCCGTTATGACCTGCGACGAAAATTGAATCATTTTTTGAAATTAAATTCTTCATATAGAATAATTTTTAATCTACGATTAAAAAATTTATTTTTTAATAAGTTTCAACCTATCAAATTCAACCATTTCACGTACTAATTCTTCTATGGGGATAGAACTTCTCCATCCTAGTTTATTAATAGCTTTAGTTGGATCACCTAATAAACTCTCTACATCAGATGGCCTAAAGTATCTTTTATCAACTTTAATAATTACTTTATTATTGTCATTTCTAATACCAACCTCTTGCAAGCCTGAACCCTCCCAACGAATAGCTGGTATATTTTTATTATTTTTGTTCCATCCAAGTTCACATGCAACTAATTCAATAAATTCTTTAATACTCTTATTTTTACCTGTAGCTATTACATAATCATCTGCATAGTCTTGCTGAAGCATAAGCCATTGCATTTTTACATAATCCTTCGCATGACCCCAATCTCTTAAAGAATTTAAATTTCCAAGATAAAGTATTTCATCAATACCCGAATCAATCCTTACGAGACCTCTTGTGATTTTTCGAGTGACAAATGTTTCTCCTCTTCGTGGACTTTCATGATTAAATAAAATTCCATTACATGCATAAATACCATATGCATCCCTATAGTTTTTTATTATCCAATATGAATATAATTTTGCTACGCCATATGGACTTTGAGGATTAAAAGGTGTACTTTCATTTTGGGGAGATGTACTTACTTTCCCAAATAGCTCACTAGTACTAGCTTGATAAATTTTAGTCTTTTTCTCTAAATTTAATATCCTAACCGCTTCAAGAATCCTTAATGTACCAAGAGCATCGCAATTTGCTGTATATTCTGGAGTTTCGAAGCTAACAGCCACATGACTTTGTGCAGCAAGATTATAAATTTCATCTGGTTCAATTTCTTTTATTAACCTAATAATATTTGTACTATCAACTAGATCTCCATAATGGAGGATTAGTTTTGGAGATATTTCATGAGGGTCTTGATATAAATGATCAATCCTTTCGGTATTAAAACTACTCGATCGCCTCTTGATTCCATGAACTATGTACCCCTTATCTAAAAGGAATTCAGCTAGATAACTTCCATCTTGACCAGTAATACCCGTAATTAAGGCTACTTTTGTAGTATTCAATTCGATGCGAAAACCTGATTTATTTTAATATATAAACTTATTTTCGAATAGATTAGATAATTTTTTTTTCAAAAGGACCTTTTTTGCTACTCAAATAATAATCAGACCTCAAAATAAATGCTTAATTCAAGGTCTTCAAGATTTTTGATATAACCATTAGGATTTTTCAAAACCCATCTCCAACCATCTCTACAAATATCATCTAATGTTTTTCTTGCTTTCCAATTAAGTATAGCGGTAGACAATCTACTATCTGCGAAAAGCCTTCCACAGTCACCTATCCTCCTATCTGAAAACTCATATTCAATTTGTATATTATTAATTTTTTTAAATGTGTTTATCAATTCAATCACTGTAGTTCCTTTACCAGTTCCTAAATTTACTTTTATTAAATTATTGTTTGAATTTAATAATAAGCTTAATGCTTTTTCATGACCATCTATTATGTCCTCAACATGAATATAATCTCTTAGACAGGTCCCATCTTTTGTAGGCCAGTCTTTACCATAAATAAACAATTTTTTATTATTACTTTTAGCAACTTCACAAATAATCGGAAACAAATTATTTTTATTTGATATGGGATTTTCCCCAATTATTCCAGAATGATGTGCGCCAACTGGGTTAAAATACCTCAATATAGCAACTCCCCATTTTTTACGAAAATGTAGATCAGTTAAAATATCTTCAATTGTTTTTTTTGTTTTACCATAAACGTTAGAAGGCATTAATGAACTATTTTCATTAATTGGACAATCTTGATTACTACCATAAACAGCTGCACTACTACTAAAAACTATATTTTTACAATCATATAATTCCATAACTTTAAATAAAGTAATTGATCCTGAGACATTATTTTCCCAATACTTAATTGGGTTTTCTTCTGATTCGCTAACCGCTTTTAAACCAGCAAAATGTAAAACAGCATTTATCTTCTGATTATTACTCAACGCATGTTCGAAAATAATTTTTAATTTTTCAATATTTGTTATATCTGCTTTAAAAAATTTTATTTTATTATCCGAAAATTTATTTTTTTCTTTAAAGTAGCAATATACTCTTGATATTGATTCAAATGAACTATTCTCAAGAGAATCAACTATGTAAATTCCATAACCAGCTTCAAGTAAATTTAGACACGCATGGCTCCCAAGATAACCTGCTCCACCTGTAATTAAAATATTATTCATTCTAAGGTTTATAAAATTTTTTTATTTTTATGAAATTCCATTACAAATTTACTTTACATAATATTTTTTATACCATTTTACAAATTTATCAATACCTTCATTAAGATTTACTTTGGGTTCGTATCCAATCCAATCACTTAGGTTTTTTATACTAGCCGAGGTAGCTACAACATCACCAGTTTGCATTGGTTTAAAAATCTTTTTTGCGCTTTTCCCAATACTTAATTCTAAGAGCTCAATAAATTGCATTAGCTTAATTGGATTACCATTGCCAACATTAAATATTTTATGTTTTGCAAACGAAATTGAAGGATCAGGTTTGTTCCTATCAAAGCTCTCAGAACTTTCAGCAGACTTATAAATACAACCAACAATTGCATCTACAATATCATCAATATATGTAAAGTCCCTCATCATTTCTCCATTATTAAAAATATTTATTTTATCACCAGATAAAATTGCCTTAGTAAATATCATTGGTGCCATATCAGGTCTTCCCCAAGGTCCATATACTGTAAAGAACCTTAATCCAGTTGTAGGCAAGTCATAAATATGACTATAAGAATGCGCCATAATTTCATTACATTTCTTCGTTGCAGCATAAAAACTCACAGGATGATCTACAGACTGACTTTCATTAAAAGGCATATTAGTATTACCTCCATATACAGAGCTACTTGAAGCATAAATAAAGTTCTTTACGTCATATTTTTTAGATAAAAACATTATGTTGTGAAAGCCTACCAAATTTGATTGAACATATTGATGAGGATCAATTAATGAATATCGGACACCAGCTTGGGCAGCCAAATTAACAACAACTTTTGGTCTGTATTCTGCAAAAAGTTTTTCTAATTTCTTGATATTCTCTAATGAAAAGGCAAATCCCTTATATTCACCTTTATTATTTTTTGTATATTTAATAATTTTTTTCAATCTATCTTTTTTCAGAGATACACTATAGTAATTATTTAAATTATCTACCCCAATAACTCTAAAACCTTTATAAATAAGTTTTTTCGAAAGTGATGCACCTATGAATCCGGCATTACCTGTTACTAATATTGTATCCATTTAGCTAGTAATTAATGCAAAATATAGAATTATTAATATCCTATTTAAATGTATAAAAAGGCAATTAAAAATTTAAATAATTCTTATTTTTAATATTACTATTTTTAGTAAAAAAAAATAAGTATTTCTTGTAATAATACATGTAAATAATCTTGCAGATATGGAGGGGCTCTTTAAAAAAATATTTTCAATATTATTTTTTTATTAATTTAAGTAGGAATTTCCTACCCTAATACCCTTTGATATAATTGCGGAGTTATAAAAAGTTTTAAAAAACATCATTTTATTTATACGCATCAACTATTAAACTTGAATTTGCATTTTCAAAATTCCAACCATATTTAATATTAAATGATTTATTATTTCTTGACCTTATTATAAATCCTAATTCAGAATTTAATTTTTCATTAACGAGGGATCCATCAGACATATATCCTTCCCTTAAGACACATTTAAAACCACAATTTTCTAATTCTGACTTTAGATATTCAAAAGTAATAAATTGTTTATGATCTGAGGCGTCAGCACCTATACCATTAATACCAGTATGTTCCCTATATTGTGGATTTGGATGATTACCATCTGGCACAGCGATTCTTAACGTACCATCTTTAATCAAATTATCATATATTAAATTTAAAGCAGTGTTCATTTCCGATTGAGTTAAATGTTCAAAAACATGTTCAGCTAAAGCCCTTTTTAGCTTTTTTTTATTTTTAAAATATCGCTGCCAATCTGCTTTTTTAGAAATATCAAACCACTCTTCATTTGTTGATATCCAACCCTTTTGTGATGTAAGTGCTGCTCCTAGAATAATTTTTACTTCTTTAGCAAAAATAAGAATGATCTTAAACTTTAAAAATCTAAAATTGTAAAGAATGATTTTTAAAATTTTTCTTACTAAAATTCTAAGTTTTTTGGGAACTATATTTCTGTAAATTAATTTTCCTTTATTCATTAACATATTTCAGTAATCTAGATAAGAAGATAATACGCTAATGACTGAATCAGAAGAAGCTTTATTATCATATTTTGAAGAAAGATTTAAAAACACCTTCTTTGGTAAGTAAGAATAGGAAGAATAGTTATCAATAACTTGTTTTATTAATTTAGAAATACCATAAGGTTCAATCTCCATTGTCGTTTCTCCTAAAATTCCATCTATAAATAAAGAAGAAAGTCCCCTATTAACAATTGCAACTATAGGAATTCCCAAAAGACCAGACTCTAAAGCAACTCTTGATAAACCCTCTCCATATGTACTTGGAATTACAATCAACTTCGAATTTGCATAGTAATTTATAGGATCAACTACATACTCCTCTAATAAGATATTTTTATTAAGCAAAAATCTTCTCAAATCATCATCAATATTTTTTATATCACTTTTTGGTGATATTATTCGAAATTTTAAATCAGTATATGATGGATCACTTAACAAATAATTTATTGCTGCTATAAACCTGTAGAAACCCTTATCTACCGAAATTCTTCCAATGTAAGTAATGAACATTTCATCTAATTTAATTTTATTTTCTTTATTTAAAATTCCTAATTTTATTCTCTTTTTCTTGAGATTATCTGGATTAAAAATACGCGAGTCAATTCCTGTACCAGGTATGATGTGAATTTTTGATATTGGTACTATTTTTTTTTCTAATAGATAAGCATAATCAGCATAATTTAAAACAAATACACCTTTATAAGGATTAAGGAAAATTATTCTATAAATAATTTCCAAAATTCTTTTGAAAACTCTAAAAGCCAAAACTCTTGAAGAAAATACTCTTCCAAGGCCTTCTAATGTTGCGAATCTAATAGAGTTATTAAAAATTGGAAGTATCGATAAAATAATTGGTCCAATGGTAAAACTAAATAAGAAGGTTTTCTTTTTTTTATACTTTGAAAAAAATTTATTAGTACAACAAAAAAAGTAATTTATAAAAGTATATTGTTTTACATTGTTCAGTAAAAATTTATTTTTATTCCCTATTGGAGGGCCTAATCTTAAATAAATTAGATCTACTTCAATTTGTTTATTTTTCAATTCTTCGATTAAGGGTAACTTAAAATTATGAAGAAACCAAAGTGTATTAGCAAATAAAATTACTTTATGTTTATTAACTTGCATTAAAAATTTTTAACTTATTTAATAATAGTAAAATTAGAAATAATGTTTATAATTTTGCAAATTAAAGTTATGAAAACCCATGAAATTTTGTATCAAATTACCTGAAAACCATTCTTAATTCAAGATAATTATTACTACTATAATTATGTATTTTAAAATTAAAAAATTGCTAGAAAATGGTCATCATATAAATTTTTTTTATAACAACAAAGTTTTCCTTCCCAAAGAAAATAAAGCAAGGCCAGCTTTATTTCTAGATAGAGATGGTGTAATAATTAAAGAAAAACACTTCATCTCTAAGCCATCTGATGTTGAATTAGAAGATGGAATTAGCGATCTTATAGACTTAGCTAATATGCTTCAATTACCAATAGTAATAATCACTAATCAGTCTGGGATAGCAAGAAAAATTACAAAATGGGATGATTATTTTCAAGTAACCGAAAAAATGTTAACACTTATAAACCCACAAAACACTTTGATCGCAATCTATGCAAATGGTTTAGGTGTAGATTCTCCAAATTTTTCATGGAGGAAGCCGAGCCCCGAGATGATACTAAACGCAGCAAATTTTCTTAAATTAGATTTGTCAAGATCACTTCTAATTGGTGACAGATTAAGTGATTTAACTTCCGGGTTGAATGCAGGTTTATTAAATTTTTTTCATTTGAGCACTGGCCATGGAAATGCAGAAAGAGAGGAAGTAAAAAAATTTTTTAGTCAAGATAAGTATTCTGATTCAATAAAAATAAGATATTTTGATAAATTAGAGGGAGAACTGTTTAATGATATCCGAGTTTTTATTGGTCAGGAATGAAAGTCAAGAATAAAGAAATCATAATAATTGGAGGGGGAATTGTAGGATTATCAATTGCTTACCAGATTATTAAAAGAGGTATTTCAAGAAATATTATAATTTTAGAAAAAGAAAATAATCTAGGTTTACATACCTCTGGAAGAAATAGTGGAGTTTTGCATGCAGGGATTTATTATAAGCCTGGATCTCTAAAATCAAAGGTATGCATTGAGGGAGCGAACAGACTAAAAAAGTGGATAAAAGATAGAGGTTTAACATTAAATCCTTGCGGGAAAATAATTATTCCTACTAAACCTGAGCAAGATTCTCAAATAGATTTGCTTTTTGAAAGGGGAATAAAAAATGGAGCCCGGGTTGAAATAATTAATAATAAAAAACTAAATGAAATACAACCAAATACAAATTCCATAACAAACAGAGCCTTGTGGAGTCCAAACACTACTGTAGTCAACCCATTAGAGATAATAAATCAATTAGAAATTGAACTTAAAGATAAGGGCGTCCTTTTTATAAAGGGAAGCAAGATAAAAAAAATAAATAAAAAGGAAACTAAAATTTATACTGATGATAATTTAATATTTAAATTTAAATATTTTTTTAATTGTGCTGGACTTCAATCTGATAGGGTTGCTCATATGTGCAATATTGGCAAGAATTTAACCATATTGCCCTTTAAAGGTTTGTATTGGAAGATTAAAAATAATAAAGAATTTGATATCAAAACTAATATCTACCCAGTTCCTGATTTATCTGTCCCTTTCCTTGGTGTACATTTTACACCAAGTGGTGATAAAAAAAACATCTATATAGGACCAACTGCAACAGTAGCTTTTGGTAGAGAAAATTATAAGTTTTCTCAAGGACTAGAACCATTAATGTTGATTTCAAACCTATTTATTCTCTCAAAACAGTATTTAATGAATAAGAATAAATTCAGGCAATATGTTCATCAGCAATCTCTTCAAGCTTTTGAACCATTCTTAATAAAATCAGCTCAAAATTTAGTCCCATCAATCAAATTAAAAGATATTGAAATAAGTGAAAAAACAGGAATTAGGGCGCAGCTTTTTGATAATAAAAAAATGAATTTAGTTGATGATTTTATTTGTACAAATGATGAAAATTCTACACATGTACTAAATGCAGTTTCTCCAGCTTTTACGTCTAGTTTTTCATTGGCAGATTTAATAATTAATTATTCAAAATTAAATAAATAATAATATGGATAAGAAATTAAAAGTTCTTTTATTAGCAGCGGGTTTAGGGACGAGATTAAAACCATTAACTAATAATATCCCAAAATGTCTTGTAAGAATAAATGATAAGCCTCTATTACATATTTGGCTTGAAAAACTAGAAAATTTAAATTGCGATTCTATTTTAATTAATACACATTATTTGCCAGATAAAGTTAACAAAGCAATTTATGAATGGAATGGAGAAAAGTCAAAGATATATACTACTTTCGAAAAAACCCTTTTAGGAACAGCTGGAACCTTAATGAAGAATCTTGATTTTTTTAATGATTCTGAAGGTTTAATTATTCATGCAGATAATATAACTAATGATAATCTTATTGAATTTGTTAATGCACATAAAAACAGACCTCGTAATACAATTTTAACAATGCTTACTTTTGACACAGATAATCCAAAAGCTTGTGGAGTAGTAAAAATAAATAAAGAAAATGTAGTTCAGGAATTTCATGAAAAAGTTAATAATCCGCCCTCAAAATTGGCTAACGGAGCAATTTATGCTTTTGGACAAGATTTCATAAGTTATCTTAAAAATATGGATAATAAAGTATTTGATATAAGCAAAGATATTATTCCTTCTATAAATGGTAGGATATTTAGTTATAAAACTAATGCAAATTTTCTTGATATTGGAACTCCAACTAATTTAAAAAAAGCCCAAAAATTATTCAATAAAGGTTTAAAGTAATGGAAAAAGAATTTAAGAAATTTACAAGCACATACCTTAACAATTTAGTTTCTAGTTTTGAACCAAAAATTATTGAAAAAATACAATTACTTGCAGAAGAATTAAATAAAAATTGGGAAAACGGAAATAAAGTTTTTATCTGCGGGAATGGAGGCAGCGCAGGAAATGCAATGCATATTGCGAATGATTTCCACTATGGAGTCGGTTGTAAAAAAGATCCTAAATCAAATAAAATACAAACTAAACCTGGGATAAAAATCATAGCTCTACCTTCTAATCCAAGCATCATAACTTGTTTAGCTAATGATATTGGTTATGAAAACATATACTCCAACCAATTAAAAGTTCTTGCTGATCCTAATGATACTTTAATTGTTTTGTCAGGTAGTGGGAACTCCAAGAATGTTATTAACGCAATTAATGAGGCACACAATATCGGAATGAAAACTTTTTCCATTACTGCTTTTGATGGAGGAAAATGTAAAGAAATAGCTGAGGAAAATATTCATTTTGAAATAAATGATATGCAAATAGCAGAAGATACACAATTAATTATTTTCCACATATGTATGCAATGGCTTTCAAATATTTAAAATAGAAAGATCTGGATATTAATTTAAAAAATTATCATGAGTAATATCATAAGCCCAATTATTCAATTAAGTGAAGCAATCAAATATAGTGGTTGTATATTAGGTTATGGTCATTTCAACTCAATTCACACAGGACATATAAGATATTTAAAACGTGCTAAGGACATAAATAATATTCTCTTAGTTGCAATACTTAAAAATCCCAAATTTGAAGGTTTGATTTTTAGTCAAAATGAAAGAGCCGATTCTCTTGCACAATTAGGAATTGCTAATGCAATAGTTCTCTTACCAGATAATAACCTTGAAAAAGCAATAGAAAAAATAAATCCTAAAGAAGTAATATTGGGGAAAGAGTATGAAAATTCAAATATTAATAACATAAACAATACACTAAAAACTTTAAAGGCTAAAAATAAACCAATCTATTTCCATGCTGGCGAAATAAATTATGCAAGCTCTGAACTATTAACAATTTCTGAAGATAATCTTAAGAATGAGAGAGAAAAAGAATTTCTAAAAGCTTTAAAAAGGCAAAATATTTCTCGTAGTAGTCTTATAGAAACTAGTAAAAAAATTAAGAATTCAAAATTAATAGTAATTGGAGATACGATTGTTGATCAATACGTATCATGTGAAGCACTAGGCATGAGTGCTGAAGCTCCAGTAATAGTTGTTAAAGAATTAGAACAGAAAAGTTTTATAGGTGGTGCAGCAATCGTAGCTTCACACATAACTAAACTTGGTTCTAAATGCGAATTCATCTCTCTAATAGGTTCAGATGATCCAGGTAAATGGATACATAAAGAATTAGAAAAGAATTCAGTAGAAACAAATTTATACATTGACGAAAATAGACCAACAACTTTTAAAAAAAGGTATCTTGTAGAAAATCAAAAACTATTTCGTGTAAGTCGACTTGACGATCATATGGTTGATAAAGAAATCACAAAAAAAATTCTTGATTACGTTAATAAAGCAAGTTTAAATGCCCATGGCATTGTTATTTCAGATTTTGTTTATGGATTGATATCAGACAAACTCATAAATGAAATTATCAAATTTGCCAAGAACAGAAATATTAAACTTTATGGAGATCTTCAGTGTAGTAGTCAAATAGGGGATATTTCTAGAATGAAAAATTTCACACTAATTTGTCCAAATGAAAGAGAAGCAAGAATATCGATGCAAAATAAAGATATTGGATTAGAGGAATTATGCAGAATTTTAATAAAAAAGACAAATTGTGAAAATCTTATAATGAAATTAGGAGCAAATGGTTTTATTGTTTATTCGCAAGAAGCAGGAACTTCTAATATCCAAGCCTTCCCAGCATTATCGGTTAATCCAGTTGATGTATCAGGCGCCGGTGACACACTGCTTTCAATAATGGCTGCAGGTTTATCTAGTGGTTCAGATATAATGAATGTAGCTGCATTAGCATGTTGCGGCAGTGCTATTGCAGTTGACACTATGGGTAATAAACCTATTACGATTGAAAAAATTCTAAAAAAAGCAATTAATATAATTGATAAATAATAATAATTTAATAATCAATAGTTAATCTAAAAGTATAAAATTAACTCATATATAATTAAATTTTTAATGAACATTTTAGTAACTGGAGGTAATGGATATAAAGGGAGTGTTTTAATTCCAAAGCTGCTTGAGAAAGGTCACAAAGTAACTTCAATAGATATCAACTGGTTTGGCGAATATCTTTTGCCTCATGAAAATCTTAAAGTTTTAAAAAAAGATATTCGAGAAATAAAGTCAGACGATTTGAAAGGTATTGAAACTATTATTCATTTAGCTAATATCGCAAATGATCCTCTGGTTGAATTAGAACCACAATTAAGCTGGGAGGTTAATGTATTAGCTAGTCAGCAATTAGCCGAAAAAGCAGTGAAGTCAGGGGAGGTTAAAAATTTCATTTTTGCAAGTTCGGGCAGTGTTTACGGCATTAGTGATAAAGAAAAAGTTACAGAAGAAACTGATTTATTACCTATTTCTGAATATAACAAAACAAAAATGGTTGCAGAAAGAATTTTTTTAAGTTACAAAGATTCGATGAATATTTTTTGTGTAAGGCCTGCTACTGTTTGTGGAGTATCTCCAAGAATGAGATTAGACGTATCAGTAAATGTCTTAACATATTCTGCTCTATCAAAAGGAATTATTACTGTATTTGGCGGGGATCAAATAAGGCCAAATATACATATAGATGATATATGTGATTTATATATATTTTTTATTGACAACCATAAAAGGCTGGAATCAGGATTCTACAATGCTGGTTTTGAAAACATTTCAATTCTTGATATAGCAAAATATGTGAAAGAAGCCCTTCCAAATACCACTATAAATGTAACGCCCTCTAATGATCCTAGATCATATCGTCAATGCTCCGATAAAATTTTAAAGCTTGGCTTTGTTCCAAAAAAGAATGTAAAAATTGCAATACAAGAAATTATAAAAGAATTCAAAAATAATAAATTAAATACAAGCGAAACATGTTTTTCTGTTAAATGGCTGAAAAAGTCATTAAACTAAAATTTTTTTTTATGAAAGATGTCTGATAATGCTCCTTTAGTTACTATAGGAATACTTTGTTTCAATGCTGAGTCTTCTATTTTAAATGCTTTGCAAAGCGCATTAAATCAAACATACAAAAATAAAGAGATAATAGTAATAGATGATTGCTCAACGGATAATTCATTAAAAGTTATAAGGGAAAGCAAATATATCAATAAAATTAAGCTTTTTCAAAATAAGCAAAATGAAGGTGCCGCTTATTCAAGAAATTTTGTAACTAAAAAGGCAAATGGTTCTTATATATGCTACATGGATGACGATGATATCTCAGACAAATATAGAATTGATATTCAAATCAAATCAATTCATGAACAAGGATTTAATAATAGTGATTGCGTTTTATGTATTTGCAATATAAATAGAACTTATTCCTCTGGATATATAAAAAAAATGAAAGTATTTGGCACAAAAGCTTTAAAACCTAGCAACTCTGAAATGATAGATTTTTTGCTTTTTAATGAAAAGAATCCATCAGTTGATTATGGTTTTGGATGTCCAACATGTGCAATGTTAATTTCTAAAAAAGCTTTAGAACTTGTTGATGGTTTTGACGAAAATCTCAAAAGAGTTGAAGATATGGATATAACTATAAGACTTTCCATATTAGGGTGTAATTATGTTAATTCAAAAAATACCTTTGTTAATCAATTTTCAACTTTAGGGAAAGATAAATTGCCCATTAATAATTTAAAATCGGAAATTATGATAATAAAAAAAAATAAACTTTACTTAAAAAATAAAAGTATTTATTTTTACAGCAGATTATGGCCATATTTGCGGTTCTACCATTTTACCAGAAATTACTTTTTTTTAATATTAACTCTTATGATAATATTTTTCATAAATCCAAGAAGAACAGCATATCATTTCATTTCATCAGCAACTAATAGAATTAAACATGAACAGAAAATAAAAAATTTTTAAAAAAGTATAAATATGAAAAAAAATAAAAAAAGGATAATAGGATTTGTATGCACTAGTTTTGATCAAGTTGCTGGTGGATTAGAAAGACAAATTATTCGGACTAGTGAAAGTTTAAATTTAAAAGGGTACAAAATTTATATTATTAGTTTTGATAATTATTCTGCAAAATCTTTTTACCAAATTCCAAATCAAATTGAGTGGTTAAAATGTGGTAATGGTCTTAAACCTCATAATTCAGCAAATAAATTACAAAGATTGAAGCAAATACTCCATCTAAGAAAAACAATAAAAAAATATAAAATCACTGATTTAATTACTTTCCATCATGGAATCTTTCCAAGAGTTTATTTAGCTTCATTTGGATTAAAAATTATCAATATTGTTTCCGAAAGAAATTCTCTTAGAAATTACGATTATATAAAATTAAATAAAATTAATTTAGGTTTTCTTTCTCTATTTCTTGCTAATAAAATTACCGTTCAACTAAAATCATATAAAAAAGATTATCCATTCTTTTTAAGAAAGAAAATATACGTTATTAGTAATATTTTAAAAGATCCTATAAAAAAATATAAAGAGCCAAATCTAAATAGTAATAAAGTAGCAATGGCTGGAAGATTATGCGAGCAGAAGAACTTCACACCTCTTTTAAATCAAATCAAAAAATCAAATTCAGATAAAATTGAAGTACAAATAGCTGGCGAAGGAGGGTTAAGAACTTATTTAGAAAAAGAATATAAAGAGCTAATTAAAATAAAAACCTTAACATTAAAGGGTAATATTAAAAATATAGACTCATTTTTTTCTCATTCTGCAATATTCTGCTTTCCTTCATTATGGGAAGGATATCCTAATTGTCTTGTCGAGGCTTTAAGAATGGGGCTTCCAATTATTACTTCTAAAAGAATGAAATACTTGACAGAATTTGTAGAAAATAACGTTAATGGATTGATTCTCGAAGATAATGATTTTCTTGTTGAAATTGAGAAATTAATAGTTGATAAACAGAGATTAAAATATATGAGTTTACAAAGTCACAAAAAATATATTGCATTATCTGAAAGAAATCCAATTAAAGAATGGATTAGACTTATAGAAGGAAATTATCATTAATGGATAAAGAACCCTTGGTAACATGTGCGTTTTCAACATATAATGCATCAAAAACTATAGAATATGCATTAGAATCTGCATTTAACCAAACATATAAAAATAAAGAATACCTAATTATAGATGACTGTTCAAATGATAATACTTTGCAAATTATTAGCGATATTAATAAGAAAAAAAATAACATTATAAATATTGTCAAAAATATTAAAAATAGGGGTATTGGAGAAGTTAGAAATCAATTAATAAAAATATCAAATGGCGTATTTATTGCTTTTTTTGACCATGATGACTATAGCCATCCAGATAGAATCAAAAAGCAAATTGAATCTATTCAAAGATTCGAGAATAAGCATAATATTCAATCAAAAAATTCTCCTTTATGTTACACAAATAGGAAAATAATATTTTCATCAAATAAATTTTTAATTTGTAAATCTATTTCTTATGATGCAAATATTTACTCTTCTAGCGATGGAGCACTTGCATTACTTTCAGCTAAAAGAATGCCTAACTTTAACTTTTCAGGAAGTACAGCAACATGTACACTTTGCGCCAGAAAAAAAAGTCTTGAATTTATAGGAGGATTTAATGATGAATTAAGAAGGTATGAGGACTTAGATTTAGCTATTAATGCCCTTTTAAAAAAGACATCCCTAATATCTGTTTCGGAAACACTAATTGATCAGTTTTTCAAAAATGAAACTTATAAGAAAAACTCAGAAATATATGAATTAAAAATGATAAAATTACATAGGAAATTTTTAGAGGAAAATAATTTATTTGATTTCTCATACAACTTTGCAAAGATGAAACATCATTTTCTAAATTATAATTTATTTTATTTTTTTAAATATCTTTTATTTCTTCAATATAAATATCCTATTAATTTGACAACAAAAATTATAAGTTCATTTAAAACAATTATTTTTACTATCCTTAATAAATTATATTCAAATTCAAAAAATAAAAATACTTTGGAATGAGAAGTCATATGAATAATAATATAAATTTAGCCATTGATTTAAGATATGCAGAAAAAAAGAACACAGGTTTAACAAGGTTCTCAAAAAATATTTTTTTAAACTTACTAAATACAGATTCCCTTAAATCAAAAAAATTTTTAATAATCTTGCCTCCTAAAGCTTCCTCAAAACATATAAAAGAATTTACAAAATTAAAAGGATTAAATAGGATAATTATTCATTGGGACCAAAACAGAAAGTGGAGATGGAAACTAGGATTATATTTTTTAGATATCAAACTTTATTTACTTTTAAGAAAAATGAATATTGGTATTTATATATCTCCTTTTATGGATCCTCCTATTATGCCAGGTATAAAAATTGTAAGTACAATACATGATATTACTTTTTTAAAAATAGATAATTATTTTACTAAATTTGAAAATATTAAAAAATTTATTGGAGATATAAGAATTTTAATTACGGTTTTTATTTCAAAATATCTAATTACAGTTTCTAAATCTACAAAGGAGGATTTGATTAATAGATACGAATATTTACCCTATAAATTAAAAAAAAAGATTTTGAATGCATTAATAATCCCAAATGGAATAACTAAATTGTCCTTAAAGAAAAAAATTTTTCTTCCTAAAAAATTTCCAGAAAAATTTTTTTTATATGTAGGGGATAGAAGACCTCATAAGAATATTGAATATTTGATTGATTTAATTCATTGTATGAGAGAGGAATTAAAAGAAGAAGTACATCTTGTAATTGCAGGATCTAAATCTTATAAAAATGATTATTTAGAAAAAAAAATTAAAAACAACAAGGTCTTTATTTATGAATATGTTGATCCCAAAGATTACGAATTATCTTATCTTTATAAAAATTGTAGAGCATTATTCCTTTTGTCCAAGTCAGAAGGCTTTGGAATACCTGTTATTGAGGCAGCAGTTTACCAAAAAAAAATAATTGCAAACAATATCTCATCTTTAAGAGAAACAGCACCTATGAATTCTTTATTCATAGAGTGTCAAAATATTAATCAAGATAAAAAGAAAGTGATTGAATATCTAAGAAATAAAAATAAACCTAGTGAAAAAGAAGTTTTAAAAAAATGGAAATGGCAAAATTCATCAAAAATCTTATGTGATTTTATCCAGAAATTATCTTAATTTTTAAAGGGGAAAAGTTCTAATTTTGTAAGAATAAATATGAGAGAAACAAAAACTCAGTTTTGAACTATTCTGTTATCAAAAATTGCATTTCTCCAATCCTGTCTATAACTAAAACTAATTTTTTCTCATCTCCTCCCTAATAAGCAGGTGAAAATGTTCCATTGAGTTTTCAAGTGTATTTTCAAACCTAAACAAATATGTTATTTTTATTAAATTTAAGTCTCTAATTAATCTCTATAGAAATCAAAATTAGTATTTTGAAAGATTAAAAAATCCTATAAATAAGGACCAAATGAATGAAAATTATTTACCATGTCAAATAAAATATTCCTATATGCTTGAATAAATTAAAATAGATATAATGAGAATCCAAAGTAATTAAAAACTAAAATTTAATTTGAAATATTTTATTAGTTTATAAACCATCATCTATTAATTTTATTACTGCAATTCCATTTAATATTCCAGTGAGTGGTTCGGTAACAGCCCCCACACCAGTAGCTATATTTTGAATTAAACTAGGATTAACTTTTATTAAATCTCCATCTCTTAATATAGGATTATTTTGTTTTGAAACACTTTGTCTTAAGTCAATTCTAAATCTTTTTCTAAAAGCAGTTCCATTTTGATTAATTCTTATTAATTCAACATTCCCTTTATCACTTCTCCATCGAATAGGACCACCCGCCATCATAATAGCTTGTACTAAGGGAGTATTTGATTTTATTTCAGTACTACCTGGCTGATTAACCGATCCAATAATATTAACAAAAATCTTCTTTGGGAAAATATTAGAAGAAGCTATTGAATTAAATTCTTCTTCATTAATTGATGCCTTTTTTAGTAAGATAATATCCCCATCATAAAGAAAAATATTCTGAGATTGATCTCCTTTAGTAATAATATCAACTAAGCTCAAAGAAGTTTTTTTTAGAGATTCTTCCTTACCATAAAATTTTCTAATAACTTCTACATCTCTTAAATTAGTTTGATTAGTAACTCCGCCAGCTTTTGATAATGCATCAATAAGTGTAGGCATTTTTTTTTGAATACCATCTTCACCACTATTTTCAAAATCATGTAATCCAGGTTTGTTTACTTCTCCAATTACTGAAATTTTTACTGGTCGGAATTCTGTTACTTGTATTGATAAATCTGGTCTTAATAATTGCTTAGAAAATTCTTTTATCAAAATATTCTGTACTTGGTTAATATTTTTTCCTCTAACGTCAAGATTACCAACCAGAGGTAAAGGTAAAGAACCATTGCTTAAGACTGGATATTCTCCACTTATAGAGGGTGCATATAGAAAAATTATTTTCAATTTATCACCTGGGCCTAAAATATATTTATCTTTTTGTATAAATAAATTTGTATTACCTTCTAATTTATTCTCATTTTTAGCTTCTATAGCATAAGAAATATTAAAGTTAAAAAATGATATTAGGCTAAACAAAAAACATGTAAAAATATATTTTATTTTCATTACAGAAATAATACTTTAAATACTATAGTATTATTTAAATAGATTTTTCAATTTTTTTTATAAAATCATATATATTAATTGATTTTTATAAAAATATTTTAATCAGAATAAGCGAATTCTATGACTGTTAATATCCAAAATATTTTTAAAGAAAACGATGATAATGAATCAATTGATTTTGAAAGTATATATAAACATCTAATTTCTCAAAGAAAACTTAGCATATTTATTTTTCTAATTTCGTTTATCACATTATTCTTCCCCTTAGCAATCAAAAAGAATACTGAGAGACTTTTTCAAGGGGAATTTCAATTATTAATTCAAGATCCAGTATCTTCAAGAACATCCTCAACAAGTAATTTTTCTAGTAATATTTCATTAGCAGGTCTATCCTCACTTAATCCAAAAGGTGGTAATTTTCCTACTCTCAAAACTTACCTTACAAGCAATGAAGTTTTAGAAGAACTTGCCTTAAAATTCGGATATAGAACAAAGGATTTAGCTAGTTTAATTGAAATCGAAAAGGGGGGGCAAAATAACAATGCAAAAGGCATTTTAAACGTTTTCTTAAAAATTGATGATCCTTTAAAAGGAGAGAAAATTATAAATGATTTGAGTAAAACATTTATAAATGCATCCTCAATATATAAGTTAGAAAGGTTAAGAGAGGGACTGAATTTCATTACTAGTGAAAAACCATATTATGAAAGAAAAGTAGTTTCTCTTCAGAACGAGTTTTATAAATTTGAGCAAAAGTATCAAATAATTAGGGAAAAAAGTAAAAATTTGATAATCAATGTAATTAAAAAAGATAATTTTTTAAAAGATAAGATTAAAAACCTAGAAAAAGATGGCAGTTCAACAGCTCTTATGCAAGCAGCAATATTAAAAGAAAGACTTTTAGAAATTGAAGATGAATTTAAAGATCCAACTAAAATACTTAATACCCTAAATTCAATAGAAAAAGAAATGAAGCAATATTCTGATGCAATAAATAGGTTTGTTTCTTTATCTGAAACTTATAGACTTGAAATAGCGCAGAATACAGTTCCATGGCGAATAATATCTCCCCCCATAATGAATAAAACACCTATCAAGGTGAATTATTTAAAATTGTCTATATTTAGTTCTCTTGTGAGTGGATTTTTAACATTATCAATACTTTTTATCTATATAAGACTTAAAAATGGTTTTAGAGATGTCGAAGATGTAAGATCTTTAATTAATCTTCCTTATTTAGGAAGTGTACCTGAATTGAACATAAATGAAATTTCAGAGATAAAAAACATAAAGAATTTAAATGATTCAATAGTAGATAAAAAATCAAAGTTTTTTATTTTACAAAAATCAATAGAAGACTATTGCTTAAGCATTAAAAATTTAAATGAGGAGAAAAACTTTAAAACTTTTTTTCTAGCAAGTCCAATATCTCAAGAAATTAAAACATTTATAAATATACTTTCTGCGATAACTTTATCTTTTACAAATGAAAAAGTTGTTTTAATTGACACAAATTTCGGATCTCCGATTTTAAATAAATTATTCAATTTAAATTCTTCTATCGGAGTTTTAGATTATTTAGCTAATGAAACAATCAAAGCAAATCAAATAATAAATAAATCAAATATTAATAACAACCTAGATATAATTTCTTCAGGGAAAGATTTAAGCAATAACAAAATGTTGTTTGGATCATCAAGAATGAGAGAATTAATTGAAAATTTAAAAAATGAATATCAATATATATTTATCAATGGTCCCTCAATAAATAACTCTACCCAATCCGCAATAAATGGTAATTTATCAGATTTAACTACATTACTTATAAGTACCAACAATCTTAAAAAATCAGATCTAGTTAAATCTGTTGATAAACTATCTAAAGCAGGCTCATATATAGATGCGATTTTAGTAATAGATCAAGAATTAAAATAAAATATTTTGATATGGATTCCAAGCACTAGAATTATCAGCGAAATTTAACCAGACATATTGAATTAAAAATGCCATTATAACTACAGAAAGATTTATGTATTTTCTGCTTAATTTTGCAAATTTTAATTCTGGTAAATTAGACAATACGAATATCATAATAGGGAGTGCATATAAAGTCAGTCTATCTATAATAGTACTGCTTGGGCTAATTATTAAAAGGAAAATAAGTGACAAAGAATAAAAAGAAATAGATTTCCAGAGAATTATTTGATTTTTATTAATTTGAAGATTTTTTCCCAACAAAAGAAATAAAATTGATGGGAATACTATCATAAATAGTCTTATAAAAACCCCACTTGATGACATTTGACTTTTGATATAAATAAAAATATAGTTTGCAATAAACTGATCTAAAAAAACAAAATACAACGCTCCTGCAAATAAAATAGAAATTATAATTTTTGTTATTTTATTTATATATTTTCGGGAACTTATATAGTATGGAGCCAACAAAAAAACGCCAATTATGCTACTTAGATGAAATAAACTAGCAAAAATATTCAATAAAAAAAAACTTTAACTTCATACCCTTAGATAAAACAACATAGCCAATCATTAAACTACCTAACGCCACTGATTGTCTTGTGTAACCCATTGCAATAACAACTACTATATAAGGAATAGAGAGTGTTAAGGCAAGCCATTGTCTTTTCAAAGATCTGCAAAATACAATCAAACCGATAGAAAAAATAAAACCACATATAGCATTGACTCCATAAATACCAAAATTTAGTTTTCTAGATATTACATTCAAACCAGAAAATAAAAATTCCTTATTTAAAAAAATATTGTTTACATATTTAATTTTTTCAAAATTGTATATATAAGCAGTCCAATCTTTACCAACCTCAAATCTAAAACCAATAAGAATAGAAAGTATAAGAATCAGAAAAAGGGATGTTTCTTTTGACCACTTTTCTTTTGGTCTCAAGAGTGCCATTAATGCAGGAAATAAAAACAAAACCCAATATACTAACAATTTTCAAACAAATATCTAACTAAATAATACTAATCTTGAACATCTATGCTTAATAATTTCATTTAATAAATTTTTAAATTTTAATAAAGTCCAAGCTAAAAAATTAAAATTTTAGATCTTCATTAATTCAGAAAATGCTAAATAGCAATATGCAAGAAGAAGAAATTGTAATTCCATATAAAATTAATACTGTTGAAGTTTCGCTAAATTTATTCCTTATTAAAATGTGATGTAAGTGATTAGTATCTGGGTAGATGAGTGATTTCTTTTTGATAAATCTAACTATCATAACTCTTAACATATCTACTAATGGATAAAAAAGAGTTAATAAAGGGACTCTAAAATCAAGCACATTCTGATTATTTTTTGCTACAAGTAAACTTAATAAAGCCAATGTAAAACCTATAAAATAGGCACCTCCATCCCCCATTAGAATTTTTGCAGGCTTAAAATTAAAGTTAAGAAAGGCAAAACAAGATCCTGCTAGAGCAAATGAAATTATTGCATATTCGTAATCATTATTTTGTATTGCAATTATTCCAAAAGTTGATGACATAATAACTGCACATCCTGAAGCAAGACCATCTAATCCATCTATCCAATTTATTGCATTTGTTACTCCAACTAACCATATCAATGTAAAGATTAAGCTTAAATAATTAGGAAAAATTATAGTTTTAAATCCAAAATTGAGAAAAGAAATATCAATGTTGTTTAAACTTATTCCAAAATTCCAAGCAAAATAAGCGAACACAAAACTCAATAAAAGTCTTTTAAATGGAGAAAGAGAAAAAATATCATCAAAAATTCCTGTTAAAAAGAAAAATAATGACAAGCCGAGCAAAAAAAGAAGCTCTCGATGATCAATAATTAAACTTTTTAAAATATGATGGAAAAATGAAAATCCAAGTACACTTAAAAAAAACCCAAGAAATATAGCTAGTCCGCCAATCCTTACAAGTTTTATTTTTTTGACTTTTCTTGCATTTAGAGAATCAAAAATACCTAAATTTATTCCAATCTTTTTTGCAATCGGAACAAGAATGAAAGTTAAAATAAATGAAATTGTGAATATTATTAATAAAGAAGTAATTTCATTAAACATTTTAATTTCAAAAATTTTAATATAAATTTTGAACAGGCGTTATTAAAAAAGCATGTATTAGTTTATTATTTTAAATTAAAAATTCATATAAATTCCTCTTACTCAAATCTTGATTAAATTCATATCATAACATTAACATGTTGATAACTATTTTCGATACTTATACATCATAGTATTTGCGTTTCAGGACCAAATTATTAGAATTCCTGGAAATCGTCATAACTCAATACGTGTATTTTTTTTCTGATTTATTGATATCCATAAAAATTCTTTTTATAAGTATATTCTAAACTTTGTAAAGCATATTTAAATATATTTAATTTAATTATTTACATATTTTTTTATCTCTAGCAAAAAATTTAAAGTTATTAGATATTTGCCGCTTATATACAATTTAAATTTAATTTAATTTTTTCATTAATCTTAAACTTACTAAATTAGATTTTAAATTGATTAATAAAAATGAATTTAAATAGAAAATTACTTAAGAATTTATATTTCTATTATACATATTTATATTTTTACATATTACTTAAAATAATTTATCCTATTACTAATCAAATTTAATTCATGATTATTCCAAAGTTTGGTTACGTTAAGAGGCCTAATATTAATTTGTTGAAATCTTTAAAAATTAAAAAATATTTAGCTGGCTGGAGATATTATTTAGGTCGATATAAATATCAAGATTTTACAGGTAATTTTATAAATTATTTACTTGGACCAATATTAAAAAATAAATTTGTTTTTTTAAGGTGTGATTGTGATCATTTTGGACCTTGGACTTACTTATTTCTATTCACAAAATCAAAACTATTTGAAAAAGATAAAATCTATTTTTGTTTAGCAACAAAAAATACTATTAATCAAGATTGGATTAATTTATATCGAAAAAAAAATATTATTTTAATTTTTAACCCTTTAATGCAATTTATTCTTTCACCCTTATTTTTTTCTCCTATTCTTGCATTAGATGTGAATGCACATAACTATATTTCATTTTTTAGAAATAATATCAAATATAAGAATTTCAGAAGAATGCATGCATTGACTGACGATTTTTTAGAATCTATAAATAATGATGAGTCATTGCCTATAAGATATGAATCAATATTTAATAGAAAAATTGTTTTATTTTACGCTAGAACTGGAAGTTGGAGGTTTTCAATCAAAAATTCTACTAGAAATATGTCCTTAGATGCATCGAACGAATTAATAAGAATTATTAGCAAAAAATATAACGTATTTTTATTAGGTGATACACAATTTTCAAATAAATCTAAAAATCAAAATATTTTTGATGAATCATATCTTTCTAAAAACAATATATCAACATCAGAAATATACAAAAGGGCTTCATTTGTAATTGGGAGCTGCTCAGGGGGCACTCATTTCCCTTCTCTTATGTTTAATATTCCCACTTTGTATATAGCCGATATACCTTTATGGCACTTTAAAGCAATTTACAACCTTCCAGAATCAAATTATAAAAATTTATCTATACCTAACAAAGATAAGTGGTTACTAATTTCAAAAGAAAAATTTAATTCACTAACTTCTACTCAATATGAAAATATTTTGAAAAAATTCTTTAGTGAAGAAAATATTTCATCTATGAAAGAATTTAATACTTACAGATGTGATAAATCAGATAGCAAAGAGGAACCAGCCTTTACTAAAGATAAAAAAGGAAATATACATGTTTCAGAATTTAGTTTCAATACTTTGGGTATTTAAAAAAATATTTTAATATGGAATTAAATTATCATTATTGATAACAATTGATAGGCGTTATGTTATAGTTCATAAGTTTTTAATGCTTACTTGATAAGCTAATGCAAGCACTAAATATTAAAAATGATGAAATTCTTGAGGAAATAAATTCTCTGAAAATTCTTGATGGCTTAGAGAGTCAAAAATTAGATAATTTTAATCAATTCAAAGTGGCAACTCATATAAGAGCTATAGAAGAATCTATTGTATCACTTGCAAAAGAAAATAAACTTAGAGGCCCAATACATTCTTATGTTGGAGAGGAAGCAATAGCTTCAGGTGTTCTTTATCACGCTAACCCTCTAGATGCCGTTACAAGTACACATAGAGGGCATGGACACTATATTGCTAAAGGAGGAAATATTTCTATGTTGATAGATGAATTGCATGGAAAGGAGTCTGGTTGTAATGGTGGTAAAGGTGGTTCTATGCATGTTGCAGATCTATCAATAAATCATTTTGGAGCAAATGGAATTGTTGGTGGAGGAGTACCAATAGCATGCGGGATAGCTCTTGCGAATAAAATAGATAAAAAGGATTCTATAGTCTTCTGTTTTTTCGGAGATGGAGCTTCTAATCAAGGAGTAGTATTAGAAAGTTTTAATTTAGCAGGATTTTTATCGCTTCCTATAATTTTTATTTGTGAAAATAATCAATTTGCGCAATCAACAAAATTATCTGATGTTTCTTTAACCTCTGTTGCAAAAAAATCAGAAGGATTTGGTATTAAAAGTATAGAAGTAGATGGCCTAAATATTTCTGAGGTAACTTGTAAAACTTATGATGCTGTGAATTATACAAGACATGAAAAAAAACCATATCTAATTCAAGCAAATACCTATAGATTTCATAGACATTTTGTTTCAGAGAGACCTAAACCTATAGATTACTTGGATGAAAATTTTCATAAAAAATTCTTATCAAAGGATCCAATAATAAATTATTGTTATCTAAATAAAATTGACTTTAAATTATTAGAAAATTATTTAACAAGTATAAAAGATATAATTTTTAATTATTCCAAAAAAATACGTTAATTATGAAACTAATAGAAAAATTTAGGGAAGAATTATTTAAGGAATTTGAATCTAATAAAGATGCAATTTACCTTGGTGAAGATGTAAGAAATGCCCATAGAGGAATTGCAATAGGTCTTCATGAAAAATATGGAGATAATCAAATCATTGATATGCCTATCTCAGAATCAGCATTTACTGGTCTTGCTTTAGGTTTAGCTATATCAAGGAAGAAAGTTTTTGTTGAATATAATTTTGCTGGATTAGTTTATTTAGGTTTAGATCAAATTTTTAACCAAGCTCATAAATACAATGAGATGTTAAATACTAATTTAAATTTAGATTTAATCTATATTTTACCAACTGGTACAAGAGGAGGATTAGCAGGCCACCATTCAGATAATCCTTATGCTCTTTTGAGTCATCTTGGTATACAGAGTTTTATGCCGACAAATGCATTAGATTGTGAAATGATTTTTAATTATTTGAATGAGAATAGAAAGCCTACCGCTATTTTTTTACCTGTAGCCTCATTCTTCAACGAAATAAATCATGATCAAGTTGGAGCTGATTTTAATTTCGGATTTTATAGAATACACAAAGGAAATAAATTAAACATTATTTGTACTGGAACAACTTATGGAATCATAAAAGAAGTTGTTAAGGAGTTAACTAATTTAGATCCCAACATTTTTATTTTAACCGATCTTTCATTTTCAGAAAAAACTATAAACGCAATAAATAATATTCATGATTTTCCAACTATTTTTATAGATGACTCTTTCGAGATTTGCGGTATTGCATCTGAAATAAATAAATATATTCCTGAGAAAAATTTAGTAAAACCTCTTTGCAGAGTTTCAAAAAATGTTCCTTTCGCAGAACATTTAGAGGCGGATGTTATCGTAAGTAAAAAAAGAGTAAAAGAAGTTTTAACGAATTTATCAAAATGAAAAACTTTGAATTATTATCATTGGGCATATATAAGAAATCAGGTGAGATTTCTGTAGAGAAGAATTTTATAGAACAACTTTATAAAGATGCTGATGCCCACCCTAGAAATAGATCAAGAATATTAATACATAAAGATTCTGAATCAATTCCTCAAGAAATGCTCATTGCATTTACAAGTAAATCAATTGTAGAGGTATCTACTCATACATTTCCAGAATCTTTCACTGTTTTAGATGGAGTTGCAAAATATATTTTTTACGAGGAGAGTGGAGAATTAATAGGGGATGTTTTACTTTCACCTTATGAAAATGAAGGTACATTCTACTGCTTTATTCCAAACTCTACATTTCATAGATTTATTCCCTACACAGAAAATAGTTTAGCTCATGAAGTTGGCTTCTCTAATTTTAATAAAGAATTTACAACTTTATATCTTGACAAACAATTTAAGGATATTTCGAGAAGAACTAATAAAGAATATTCTATTGTACCCAGAAAAATAATTAATAATAAACTAAATTTTAAGCAGAAAGATTTTAATGACTATACACAGATTGAAATTAGCGGAGGAATTATTTCTATTTCGCATGAAAATATACAAGAATTTATTTCAAATAAAAAACCTGTTTTATTAAAAATTAGGGATCAAATTCCTGCATTTATTAATGAAAATATTTTAATAATTCAGACTAATAAGGAATTTACAATAGATGCAGAAATCAATCTTCAGACCATATCATTAATCACCGGCTCAATAACTCTAATTTTGAGTAATAATCAATCTATTATTCTTAAAAAAGGAAATTCTATTTTTTATACCTGTGCAAATGAAATTAAAATATGTAAAATCATTAATTCAAATAATCAACTAGCAATAGTAAAATTCACTTCACATACAAAATGACCCAAAATATTTATAGTTATAAGAGAAATAATTGTAGGCTCTGCTCAAGCAATGAATTATTAAAAGTTTTAGATGTTCCAGCTTCTCAACCAGTTGATGGATTCAGACCACACTCTCATAAATACCTAAATCTCCCAAGATTTGAAATGGATCTTTATATGTGTAAGAGATGTGGGCATCATCAATTATTAGACATTGTAAAGCCAGATTTATTATATGGCTCTTACATTTATACCAGTTCTAGTAGTCCAGATCTAAAATTACATTTTAAAAAGTATGGCGAATATTTAAAAGATAAATTAAAAATTGATGATTCTAAGAATATTTTGGATGTTGGCTGTAATGATGGTTTATTCTTAAAAACTCTTTCCAAATATTCTTGCAATTTATATGGTATAGATCCCGCTCCAAATATAAAAGATAACCTTAAAGATGCTTCCTATAAACTTTTTTCAGGTTATTGCAATCATGAAAATCTCAATAGTTTATCGGATAAATTTCAAGTGAAAAGTTTTGATTTAATTACCGCTAACAATGTATTTGCGCATGCTGATAACTTAGAGGAAATGCTTTCAAGCATAGTAAATAAACTATCTGATGATGGCAATTTCTGTTTTGAAGTATCATATATATTGGATATGGTTGAATCTAACGTAATTGACTATATTTATCATGAGCATTTAAGTTACCACGGTATAAAATCTCTTAAGCCTTTTTTAAAAAGATTCGGATTGTTTATCTACGACATAGAAAGAATAAATACAAAGGGTGGAAGTATAAGAGTTTTATGTACAAAAAATGAAACTGAAGAAAATACTGAATTAATTAATCAATTTATAAATTTAGAGGTTAATAAAAAATGTTACGATCCCTCAAAATATGAATCAATAAGCTTAAATATTTCTCAATTTAGCAAGAAGTTAAATGATTATTTAACAAAATTCGATAATAATCATATATTCTCTTATGGAGCTGCCCCTACATCAATTGTTAATTCCTTATTGTTAAATTACGATAAAAAATTAAATGCTTATTTAGATGATAATCCAATAAGACAAAATAATTTGACTCCAAATAATTTTATCCCAGTATTATCACCTTCGATATTATCAAATATAGATAAGCCCTTAGTTATTGTTGGAGCCTGGCGATTTTCAGAAATAATTATACCTAAGATATTAAATATCAATGATAAAACTGAAATCATTATTCCATCTCTTTCTGAGGGAGTGAAATTTTATAAAAATAAATAAATGGTCAAAAGAAAAGTTATATTATTTGGCTCATCTGGACATTTAGGAAGTTTCATAAGTAAAACACTAATTAATAATGATTTTGTTGTTAAGACACCTTCAAGAATAGAAGTTAATGAAATTTTGAATAATAAATTTAAAAAAGAATTTTTTGAAGATTCATTTGTTATCAATACTGTTGCAATTGTTGGGAAAGAAAATTCCAATTCTTGCTTAATTGATGATTTAAAATTGATAAATGAAGAACTCCCAAAAAAACTAAGTGAAGGAGTTAATCTATACCATAGTAAACTTTTACATATAAGTAGTAATAGTGTTTTTGATAATTCTAATAATCAGGTTAGATGCGATAAAGATACTCCATCTTCAAAAACAAATTACGGGATATCAAAAATAAATGCTGAAAAAAATATTAAAGCTAAACTTGATATTGAAAAATATATTATATTGAGAACTCCTCAACATTACTCTAATAACATAGATAATCCAAGAAATTTACTATATGGAATATATAAGCAACTTAAAAAAAATAAACATATCAAAATCACAAGAAATGAAAAATTTTCTATAGCATCTTGTCAAAGAATTAGTCTTCTGATAGTTAAATTAATTCAAAAAGATTTTTATGGTTTGTATCATGCAAGTGAATTAAAAGAGTATAACTGGTTTGAAATAGCAAGAATTTTATCTGAAAAAATGGGATTAAATTGGAGAGAATCAATATCAAATTTATATAATGATAAATTACAAATAAACAATACTTTATACCCCTCTAATGATACTATTCTTGAAAGCGATATTATCAAAAAGGATTTTTTAAAATTTAATTTATCAAATTAAACAAAATAGTGTATTTATGAAAGCAGCAATCTTAGTAAAGCAAAAAAAAAAATTAATCGTTGATGAATTAGATTTACCCTCTTCTCTTAACGTTGGGCAAGTATTAGTGAAATTAGAATATAGTGGTATTTGTGGAACTCAAATTGGGGAAATAGATGGTGTAAAAGGAGAAGATAAATTTTTACCTCACCTTCTTGGCCATGAAGGTTCTGGAATTGTTGAAAAAGTTGGTCCCGGAGTTAAAACTGTAAAAAAAGGAGACTCAGTTGTTCTTCATTGGAGAAAAGGCGATGGAATTCAATCAGAACCGCCTAAATATAATTGGAATGGGAAAACAGTAAACGCTGGATGGGTAACAACCTTCAACACTAAAGCAATAATTAGCGAGAATAGATGTACTAAGATCCCAGAAAACATATCTAAAGAGGATGCTGCCTTATTTGGCTGTGCTGTTACTACAGGTTTTGGTGTGATCGAAAATAATGCAAAGCTAAAGATGGGTGAATCAATTGTTGTTTTTGGAGCAGGTGGAATTGGGCTTAATATCATTCAGGCTGCAAGGCTTACATCAGCTTGGCCAATTATTGCAGTTGATTTATTTGATAATAGACTTGATCTTGCTGAGAAATTAGGAGCAACTCATTTGGTTAATTCGTCTAACAAAAATTATTTGGATGAAATAAAAAATATACTAAAGGATAGAAAACTTGATGTCTTTATAGATAATACTGGGAATACATCAATTATTGAGATGGGGTATAATTTAATCAATGATCAAGGTAGATTAATTTTGGTTGGGGTTCCAAAAACTGGAGAAAATATTAATATATTTTCTCTTCCACTCCATTTTGGGAAAAAAATAACTGGCTCATTTGGAGGAGAATGTAACCCCGCGAAGGATATTCCTAGATTTATCAAAATGATGCAAAATGGTTTGTGGGATCTTAAAGGTTTAATTACCGAACAATATTCTTTAGAAGATATTAATGAAGCGATATTTTCTATGCGGACAGGAAAAACATCTGGGAGGGTAATTATTAAACTATGAGTATAGAAATGAAAAAATATAATGATTTGATATCCATTTCAACAGAATTAAGAAAGAGGATAATAAAGACTTCATATGAAGCAAAAATTCCCCATGTTGGTTCTTGCCTTTCATGTATTGAACTCTTAGTTTTTCTTTACTGGAGAGAATTAAATATTGATCCAAGTAATTCTGAAGATATTAATAGAGATAGATTTATTCTTAGTAAAGGACATGGAGCGCCTGCATTATTTCAGGTTCTAGGCTTAAAAGAATTTTTTCCAATTGAAAGGTTAAATTCATTTGGGAAGTCTGGAAGTGTTTTTCATGAACATCCACCTAAGCCTGGTTATATTCCAGGGATAGAGGCTGCCACTGGTTCTTTAGGTCATGGTTTCCCTATGGCCGTTGGTATGTCATTAGCTAAAAGAATCAACAATCTAAAATATAGAACTTATTCAATTTTGAGTGATGGAGAATGTAATGAAGGTAGCATATGGGAAGCTGCTATGTTTGCGGGTGCTCAAAAACTAAATGATTTGACTATCTTTATTGACTTTAATAAATGGCAAGCGACCGGAAGAAGCAAGGAAGTTTTAGCATTAGATCCTTTAAAGGAAAAATGGCAGTCATTTGGATGGGATGTTTATGAAATAGACGGCCATAAATTTAATCAGATAGATAAATCTATTGAGCTAGCTAAGGCCAATAAAGACAAACCAAGTGCTATTATTGCTCATACTATTAAAGGTAAAGGGGTATCTTTTATGGAAGATAATAATAATTGGCATTACAAAACACCAAATGAAGAAGAATTTAAAAAAGCATTTGAGGAATTAAAAAATTAAGTTATGAGAGACGCATTTGCAAATGAAATAAAGAGATTAAGCGAAACAAATAAAAATGTTGTTTTACTTTCTGGTGATATTGGTAATCGTATGTTTGATAAATATAAAAGTGTATCTCCTGATCGATTTTTTAATTGCGGTATTGCTGAAGCTAATATGATGAGCATTGCTTCTGGAATGGCACTTTGCGGTTTAAAGCCAGTAATATATACAATTACACCTTTTACTACAATTAGATGTTTAGAACAAATTAGAATAGGTGTTGCTTATCATAATGCGCCGGTAGTTATAGTAGGTACAGGTTCAGGGTTGTCATATTCAGAATTAGGTCCAACTCATCATTCGTTAGAGGATATTGCTATTCTTAGGGCGGTTCCAAATATAAATATTTTAACTCCCTCAGATAAGCAGGAATTAATCATACAACTTCAAGAAGCAATTTCAATGAATACTCCTTCCTACATGAGAATAGGAAAAAAAGGAGAACCAGATTTATTTAACGAATCCCATAATCTTGGGGTAGGTAAAGCAAATATGTTAAAAGATGGTGAAGAAATTTTAATTATTGGAATAGGACCAATTCTTACAGAAGCTATTGAGGCAGCAAAATCTTTGCAAGATGATAACTTAAATATCGCTGTAGCATCTATGGGAAGTATAAGACCTTTAGACGAAGATTTTTTAAGAAAAATGGTGTCAAAGAAATATAAATATTGGATTACTTTAGAAGAACATGGAATAGTTGGTGGATTAGGAAGCACATTAATTGAATGGTGTTCTGATAAGCAATTGTATGATTTTAAGATTAAAAGATTAGGAGTAAAAAATGAATTTATCCATAAACTAGGTAATCAATCTTATACAAGAAATATTTTAGGAATAGATAAAGAAGGAATTATTAATACAATCAAAGAATTATGAAAAAATTAGGATTAGATTTTGATAATACATTAATTGATTATGACGAAGTTTTTTTTAAGCTTGCGTTAGAGAAAAACTTAATACCACCATCTATTAATAAAGATAAAAAGTCTGTAAGAAAGTATTTCATTGATAATAATATTGAAGATGAATTTATTAACCTTCAAGGTGAAGTATATGGATTAAAAGTGCTTGAGGCCAAGCAATCATTTGGGATGTTTGAAGCATTAAGATCACTAAAAGATAATTATGAATTAATAATAGTAAGTCATAAAACTAAATATCCATATTCTGGCAAAAAATATGATCTTCACAAAGCAGCAAGTAATTGGTTAGAAGTGAATAAATTTTTTGACCAAAATGGCTTAGCCATGAAAAGAGAAAATGTATATTTTGAAATAACAAAAGAAAATAAAATATCTCGTATTGAGCAACTAGATATTTCTTTCTATATTGATGATTTGCAATCGATTTTAAGTATGATAAATCCATCTATCAAAAGGATACTTTATAGCCCTAAATTGAATGAAAAAATTGATAAAGATTTTTACTTATTAGAGAATTGGGAAAATCTAAAATTCTTACTTGAAGAAATCATTTAAATGAAAAACCATTTAAATGACATTAAGTCTTTACTAAAGTCTAAGGGAATTTCAATTGAAGATTATTCTGAAATAGGATATGGCAAAAACAGTAGATCTTATAAAGTATTTTCCAATAAACAAATATATTTTTTAAAAATTTATTCTTCTGATCATAAAGATAAAAGAGATCGATTATTAACTGAATTAAATTTCTTAAATTTTTTAAAAGAAAGCAAATTTAATAATACCCCTATTCCAATAGTTTGGGACTTTAAAGAAAGATGGATATTATTGAGTTGGATAAATGGAGAAAAATTATTAAATCCATCTAATGATGAATGTAAAACTTTAGTAGATTTTCTTATCAACCTCCAAGATATTCGAGAATCAAAATTTGCGAAAAAGATTGGGAATGCATCTGAAGCTCAATTTTTAATAAATGATCATATTAATCATGTTCATGAAAGGTTTAAAATAGCAAATAATTTTTTTCATATTTATAAAGAAAATAACATCCCAAAAGAAAGTTCATTTTTTGCATTAGAAATTTTTATAAATAAATTATTTCGAAACTTTGTTGAAATTATTGAAAAATCATGTGATTTTTCTGATTCAAATAAAAATTTTAATAAAATCTTATCCCCATCTGATGTAGGTTTTCATAACGTATTAATTGATAGAAAAAAAATGTATTTTATTGATTTTGAATATGCAGGATGGGATGATCCATGTAAATTAATTTGTGATTTAGTATTACAACCTGACTATCCAATTCCAAGTAAATATATAGGTACAATAAATAAATTAATTTTAAATAAAAATTTTCCTAGGGATTCACTTAAGAATTTAGATTTAATGCTAAATATTTATCAGACAAAATGGGTTCTGATTATTCTTAATACTATTATTTTTAGTAAAAAAACGATTAAAGAAAATGTTTTCAAAAAATTATTAGAAAAAGTATCAAATTATGTAACTAGTAGTGAATCCAGAATTTTTATTACAAAGAAAACACTTTTTTATTAATAAAAAATTTTTTTGATTGTAAATGATACTTTATTAATTTTCTAAAGAAAATAAATAAATTTTCATTTTTTAATTAAAGGTTTATTTAAGAGAAAAATTAATCTAAAATTTAATCAAACAAATAGCAAAATCTTTTTTTTAATTTTTTTCAAAGTATAATGATATTATTTGAAGATAGTTTAAATAAAAATACATCAAATTCATTAAGTTTACTTATTCACTTATATAAATATCTTAGCTTTAAAAGAAAATTACAAATCTGGATAAATTTATTACTTGCACTATTAAATGCAGTTTTTGAAATATTCTCTATTGGAATTATTTTCCCATTATTAAATATAGTAATTAATCCTCAAGAAATTGAATCTAATAAATATCTATCACCCATTTATAATTTATTTAATTCTTATGGAGAAAATTATTTTTTATATTTTATTGTTATCTCCACACTTTTAATAGTTTCAATATCATTAATAGTTAAGCTATCAAACCTAAAATACACAATTAAACTTTCCCAAAATATTGGTACAGATTTATGTAAATCAGCTCTTAATTCATATCTTAATAAGTCATACGTTGAATTAAAAAATACAAACAGTGCTGATATGATTTCCGGGATTAATAAAAATATAGAAGGTTCCATAATTGCTCTTGAATCTTTTCTTCAATTAGTTACTTCTTCTGTATTGGCAATATCAATATTTATAGCTTTATTATTAATAAGTAAAAAAATTACATTAATTGCATTTTCTACAATATTATTAGGTTATTATTTTCTGAGTATATATTCCAAAAAAAGGTTAACTAAAAATAGCAACAAAATTGTTCTAAATGAACCTTTCAGGCAAAAGTATCTACAAGAAAGTTTACAGGGTATAAGGGATGTAATATTATCTGATTTGCAAGATTTTTTTGTATTGAATTTTGGTAAGTATGATAGTTACATGAGGGTCTTTACCGCAAGCAACGGATTCATAGTAAATTCTGCTCGATATATTATTGAATTTATTGTATTGGTTTTAATTTGTCTAATTATCATTTCCTTTTTATTTTTAGATAACGTTAATATGAACTCCTTTGCAGTTTTAGGTACATTTGCGATTGGTTGTCAAAAGTTACTTCCTTCATTACAAACAATATTTAGAATGTTGTCTAATCTAAGAGGTTTTAAATATCAAATACTTGAAGCGATTAATATTCTCTCAATTAATAAAGATAATAATCGTAATATTGAAAAACAAAATATCAAATTTGATAAATATATTTTCCTCAATAAAATTTCATTTAAGTATCCTAATACAGATAAAATAATATTAGATGACATAAATTTTAAATTTAGAAAAGGAGAATGCATTGGTATAAAAGGAACATCAGGGGCTGGTAAAAGCACTTTTGCAGATATTATTATGACTTTATTAACTCCTAATAGTGGAGAATATTTTGTAGATAACTTTAATATCCTTAAAGGTAATTTGGAAGAGAATATTTTTAATTGGAGAAAATATATAGCTCATGTTCCACAAGAAATATTTATAGCCGATACAACTATTGCAGAGAATATAGCTTTCGGCCTTTCAAAGGAAGAAATTGATTATAGAAAAATAATATCTTGTGCTGAACAATCTAAGTTATTAGATTTCATAAATTCATTACCAAATAAATTTGAAACTATAGTTGGAGAAAATGGAAGTTTACTGAGTGGAGGTCAAAGACAAAGAATAGCAATTGCAAGAGCACTATATAAAGATGCTCAGATATTAGTCCTAGACGAAGCGACAAGTTCTCTAGATAACGAAACTGAAAACTCTGTTATTGAATCAATAAAGAATATCAAGGGTAGAGTTACTATTTTATTTATTACTCATCAATTAAGCACATTAAATATATGTGACAGGATTATAGAATTTAAAAATGGTAAATTATTAGAGAGTTAAGAAAAAAAAATGAAAGAAATTGATTTCATGAGTTCTCTTCACAAAAGTACAAAAAGAGATTATCTAAAGCGTGTGAATGAGAGTGAATATCCAAAAGCAAAAGCAGCAGAACTAGCTAAAAAGTTCGATTTTGACTACTGGGATGGAGATAGAAGAATTTGTTATGGAGGTTATAACTATATACCAGGAAGATGGACAAAAGTAGCAAAAGAAATGATTGATTTCTATAAACTTACAAATGACTCTAAGATTCTTGATATTGGATGTGGAAAGGGATATCTTCTTTACGAAATATCTTTAATACTTCCAAATGCTAAATTATTTGGATTAGATATTTCAGAATATGCTATCAATAATTCAAAAGAAGAAATTAAAAATAATCTAAAAATTGGTAACGCTACAAACCTTCCTTGGGAAGATAATTATTTTGACTTTGTTTATTCTCTAAATTCCCTTCATTGTTTGCCAGCAAGAGATTTATACAAATCATTAATTGAAATGGAAAGGGTAGGTAAAAATGATAAGTATCTATGTGTAGAAAGCTTTAGGAATGAAGAAGAAAAAGCAAACTTACTATATTGGCAAGTAACCTGTGAATCATTTCATAATAAAGATTCTTGGCAATGGTGGTTTGAATTAACCGGATATAAAGGAGATTATTCATTTATTTATTTTGAATAAAATTTTATGTGGTTTTTAAAGATATTTCTGAAAATAATACTTTCAAGATTACCAATTGAACAAAAAATCTTTAGAAAAATAGGGATATTTAGATATGGTGGGATGAATCAACTTGATTACTCTAAAAGAATCTTTTTTGGGCATTTAAGAGATTTAAAATCCTTTAAAGACATTAATGAGCCTGTGATATTAGAAATTGGGCCTGGAGATGGTGTCGCTACTGCTATTTATTCAAGAGTTTATAATTCACCTAAAGTATATTTAATTGATATAAAGGAATTTGCTGATACTAATATTTCTAAGTATAAGGACATTATATTTTCTTTGAAAGATGAAAAAAACTTTCAAAATATTAATTTCTCATCATTGAAAAGTATTTCAGATTTGCTAAATGAATTTAATACCTCTTACTTAACAGATGGACTAAAGAGCTTTAAAAAAATTGAAAATTCTTCAGTAGATTATATTTTTTCGCATTCAGTTATGGAACATATAAGATTATCAACATTAGATGAAATGATTGAAGAAATGAATAGAGTTTTAAAAGTAGGTGGTCTTGTATCACACAATATCAATTACAATGATCATCTTTCTGATTCATTAAATAATTTGAGATTCCCAAAAAGAATTTGGGAATCAAACTTTTTTGCTAATTCTGGATTTTATACAAACAGAGTTCCAGCAATAGAAATGCACAAAAAATTTGTTGAATCTGGTTTTGAAATAGTCTATCAAAATTTTGGATCATGGGAAAAATTACCTTTAAAAAGAAAATATATCCATAAAGAGTTCAGTAAATATAGTGATAAAGAATTAAACAACTGTACTTCAAATTTTATTGCAAAAAAATTATAAGTTTATAGTTATCTGTTGGGCTAAGCAAATTTTTGCTATGCCATTTTCTTCTTCTTCAACAAGAAAGACCCTATTGAATTTCTTATATGTGGATCAGAAAACTTCCAAATAAAACCATCTATATAAAAATGATATAGCTGGAAAATGATAGGAATTAAATAAAAATAATTAAAAACATTTTTAGAATTATTTGCTGAAGTAACACCTATAATTGCAAATATTGTCATTATAAGTGCATAGCCTAGAATAAATATAAATCTTGATTTAAACTCAAATGAATTTAGTAAATCTTTTATATTTTTATGATTAATACTAGTTTTCCTAAAATAAATTAAACCTATGATAGATAAATATTGTATCCAATGAATGCCTACCCCTACAGCTGTTGCTGTAGATAAATCCTTAAAAAATAAAATTGGAAGATAAATAATAATACCCGTAATAAGCGAAGAAAAATAATTAATATTTTTAATATTTTTAATTTTAGATGAAAGAAATACTAGTAACAAATAAAGAATAAATATAGTAATTAGAAATGAATTCAAAATCAGCTTATTTTCTAAAAAAAGGTTGCCAAGTATTCCAGGTTTGATAAGTCCAGTAGCAAGAAATCCAAATGAAAAGAAATATATAATTAAACGTAAATTAGTACCTGAATTCTTAGGCAATTTTGAGATTCCTATACTTTGTTTTGTAACGTGATATCCTGAGGCTAAATAATGTAGCAAGAGTACAACTTGTGGATTAAAGAACCAAATTCCTACAATAGCAATCCCAAAATATATAGGTAAAACAATTAATTTATATATATTTTGTTTAATCCAATATTTATTTTGATCATCAAAGAAAAATAACCAAGTTGAGGCAAAATGAGTCTCTGCAAATAAAAATAAACTAAAAACAAAGCATAGTAATGCTAGCGAGGGTACATTAGTTACTGTCAATAAATAGATTATTGGAAACCAAAGAGGGAAATAAATTAATGATAAATCAAATCTATTATTTAATATCTGCTGCGAACCTGAAGACATACTAAAAAAAACTAATCATACCTTCTGAGCACATACTGTAAAGTACCCAGGACTAAATTCTAATTTATTAATATTTTTTTCGTAGGAAGCGGGCTCCAGAGATTTTTCCATCTCAAAAAGATCACTACTCTTAAAATTTGCAATATCTTTGTAATTATTTATACTCGTCGAAACAACCTTAAAATTAATTTCTTTTATCCAATCTGTAAGCTCTTCATAAGTATGTTGAGTTTCATGAGGATGCAGTACTTGATCCCTAAACCAAGAATATGAATGATTATCATCATTCATACTTTTATTCATTTTCTTAAATAATTTATAAGCTGATTCTTCCCCATGCCAATTTGAATGTGATTGTAGGAATTGAAGCATTGGTTTTCTTCCGTATAAATGGTACAAGCCAACATACAAATATCCTCCTGGTTTTACGAATTTAGAGATTTTAGTAAAAGCTTTTTTGCAATCAAAAGTATGATGGAGCACTCCTAAACTTATAACTAAATCATAATTATTATTATCTTCATATTCGAATATATTGCAATGCTTGAAGTTAGCAAATTTATTTAGTTTTTGAGAAACATTTTTAGCAACTTCAATAGCCTTCTCAGTAAAATCTACAGAAGTAAGATTTTTGTTATAGTAGTACAACAAAGAATTAGTAAGCCACCCAGTTCCGCAACCAAATTCAATAACATCTTTTATTAACTTACCCTTAAAAAGTGATTTATTTTTAATTAGTAAATTATGAAGATCCTTATATTCCAATACCTGATTAGAATTTTTTATATTTTGTAAATAGAAATCTATATCACTTGTAAAATTAAAAGGGATATCTTTATAGAAATTGACAACATCTTTCATTGTTATCTAAAAAAGTGTGTAAATGAAAGGTGTAACTATTGAACCCTGTGCAGTAATTAAGATGACAGCAATTGCAACTAATATGATTGCAAAAGGGACCAGCCAATATTTTTTTCTTACTTTCGCGTAGGCCCAAATTTGTTTAAAAATTAAAAAGAATTTCATTAGTATTGATCTGTAAGATTTATATCTGTTGTGGAAATGTTAACACTATTTGTTCGTTTTCTAGTTCTTATTTTAAAAATTATCTTAATAAAATTTCTTATTATTGAAAATGGTGTAATCAACAAGTAAAAAAATAGGCCTAATATTAACTTACTATTTATCCTGCCTAATATATCTCCAATCTTGATCCAAAAGGAGTAAGGTGCTCTAAGCGTATAAGGGGAAAAAATACTTAGAGTAGCTATTATTGCAGAGAAAAACAGAGGAAAGGTCTTAATTTCTTGATGTAATAAATATGGAATAATTGAAAATACCACGATAAAAAGTATTGAAAATAAAATCCCTGACTTTCTTAAATGAGACTTACTTGGATATTCCATAAATTCTAATCCTCAACAAATTGTGTATTTAAAAATTTAGAGTTCAAATTAGCTGGTAATTTATCTTTTAATACAATAATTGAACCTAATACTAGTATATCCATTGAGGTATTTACAAAACATCTTAAAGCATCTTCAGGAGTACAAACTATTGGTTCTCCTCTTACATTAAAAGAAGTATTTATTAAGACAGGGCACTCAGTTAATTTATTAAACTCAGAAATTAATTTAAAAAACTTCTTATTTCTTTCCTCTGATACAGTTTGAACTCTACAGCTATTATCTAAATGAGTAATTCCAGGATAAATTGATCTAATTTGATTTACCTTATCAATCCCATTCCTAATATCTTTAGGATCTGAATCTATTAAATATTTTTTTGATAAATTTCTTGTAATCAGCATATAAGGAGATGAATATTCAACTCCAAAAAGTTCTTTTTTATAAGAGTCAAGAATAGCAGGAGCAAATGGTCTAAAAGATTCTCTATTCTTAATTTTAATATTCATCTTTTTTTGCATATCTGGGACCCTAGGATCTCCTAAGATTGATCTGTTACCTAAAGCTCTTGGACCGTACTCCATCCTACCCTGAAACCATCCAACGACCTTACTGTCTGCTAGATATTGAGCTACTACTTTGAATAATGCATCATCCTGATATTTTTCATAGGAAATATTTAAACATGAAAGAAAATCCTCAATTTTTTCATCTGAAAATTCTGGACCTAAATAAGAAGAATGCATTTTATCAATTTTTACATTATTTCTCGTAAAATTTTTGGACTTAGATAATAGTGCCAAAGCTGATCCTAAAGCTCCTCCGGCATCTCCTGCAGCAGGCTGAATCCATATATTTTTAAATTTGCCTTGATCTAAGATTTTGCCATTTGCAACACAATTAAGTGCGACTCCTCCTGCCATACAAAGATTATCTATTTTATATTTTTCATATAAATTATCAGTAATATTCAAAATTAATTCCTCAGTGACCTTTTGTATAGAAGAGGCAATATCCATATAGAATTTACTTATAGGTTCATTGGGTAATCTTGGCTTTTCTCCAAATAGATTTATGAACTGAGATGATATCATTCTTAATCCCCTATGGTATTTAAAATATTTCATATTTAGTTCATATGATCCATCAGAAAAAACAGTTACTAAATTATTTAAAATTTTATCTTTATATATAGGTTCTCCATAAGGAGCTAAACCCATTAACTTGTATTCACCAGAATTAACTTTAAAGCCACAATAATAAGTAAAAGCTGAATAAAGCATACCTATAGAGTGAGGAAAATTAATTTCCCATAAAGGTTTTAAATCCTTTCCTTTCCCATGCCAAGCAGTAGTTGTAGCCCACTCGCCAACAGCATCAAGACATAAAACTAAAGATTCATCAAAGGGTGAAGGGTAAAAAGCAGAAGCGGCATGAGATAAATGATGCTCCGAAAAAAAAAGTTTGTCTTCAGTAAATTTCTCATCAATTAACAATATTTCATCAACAAGATTTTGTTTTGTAAAGATTTTTTCCCCAATCCAAGTTTCCATAGCGGGCATAAAGCTAGAGAGACCTCTTGGAGCAGTTGAAAAATAAGTTTCCAAAAGTCTCATGAAAACTCTTATAGGTTTCTCGTAATAAATATATTTTTCAACTTCAATATTTTTTTCCTTTGCTATTTTTAGGCAATAGTCTACTGAACAAAAAGGGAAACGAGAATCAAACTTTTTTCTAGAAAATCTTTCTTCTTGAACAGCTGCAAGTATTTCTCCATCATTAGATATTAATGCTGCAGCACTATCATGATAATAACAAGAAATACCTACAATTCCCATCTATAAAATTTTTTTCAAATTATATCATAATTCAATAAGTAAAATTCAGATCACTTACTAGAAATTTATTGAAAATCTTTAAAATCTGAATTTTTATTTATAAAATTAATAATCTTTTTACCAATGTATTTATAACCTAAAATCTCAGGGTGGTGATCATTGTACATATAAAATCCATTGCAAGTTTCGTCTTTTCCTTTACAAGGGAATAATTTTTGATCTATCGATATTGGTATATGATAAGACTTTAAATTATCCATCTCATTATCCATTTTTACAACATCTTCAACTAAAGTTGCAACTGTATATTTAAATTTTCTATCTTCTGAGATTGAATCAACAATGTTTCTGGGATGAGGCATAGTAACAAAATATAATTCCTTAACTCCTAAGTCCTTAGCAGATAAAATATAATTTTTTAAAACTTCTTTAAAATATTCCTCTTTCTTATCATCTTTTATAATTAAAGGCTTTGTTATTTCTGACCATCCTGGAGTTCTAGTTAAATTAATTTCACCATTAGTTGTATAAAAAAGCTTTACTACAAAAAGATTATAAATTTTATTTATAAATTTAAATGCAAGAGGTTTAACTCTATAAGGGTTTACTGGATTCAGTCCACTTCCGTAATTGTAGAAACGAAGATGTTCGTTACTAAAAGGTTTTACTACATAATGTCGAAAAGGTTCATTTTTAAAAAAAGAATTATTTTTATACCTAATAGCGTCATCACCTAAATCACCTTGATCTATATAAGTAATTAGGATATCTGGTTTTATACCTTTACTATTAAAATAGGCTAATTGCCCAGAAAAATTTTTTGGAGAAAAGCTTGTTGTCCCACCATGCAAAACCTGCCATCCGTTTTGAGAAACTTTTGAAAATAAAATGTCTGAAGCATGATTACCGATACCTTCTCCAACAGAATCTCCTTGGAGCAAGACTGTTTTACAATTACTTTGATTTGAACAAGATGCAAATTTTGAATATATGAAAAAGGAATCATCATTAGTATTGATAGGCTTCAATTTATTATTTGATTCAAGCTCAGACTTTAAAAAAAGATCTCTAAATTCTTTATCTCTATAATGATTAACATATTTTAAATAATTACCTATCTCAGGGTAGGAATTTATCAATAAGGGTTCTTTGATCTTAAACCTATAAAAGTAGTAAAAACGTGAAAGTATTTCAAAACCAACTAAAGCAAATACTAAGTTTATAAATACAATTTTCAAGAAAGATTTTGACAGATTCAATTTTGCTTACCTATAATATTCCTGAATTATATATCTAATTCAAAAACATTTAAATCTTTCTAAACAATTAAAGATAATTCATAAAGATAAATTTAAAATTTATAAAAGCTATAAAACATAATAGATATTTCCAAATAAAATCTTTCTTTTTTCTCCTTTAAAATAGCAAAAATATTTTCTACAAATGATGAGGATAATTTTAAAAATTTAGATCTATGATGTTTATAATTTGTTGAATCAATTTGATCTAATTGTGTCTATCAATAAAAAATTAAAATTTGATTTTTTTAAATAAATTTAAGCTAAAAAATTTTTATAGCTAAAAAAAAATTAAATTCTTTAATTATCTATATTTTACAATTTAGAAAATTTATAGTTTTCAAAAAAATGGCTTGGTAAGATAATACTTTTAAAAAAATAAATAGTTACTATAAAATAATACTCAAAATATATTTTTTAAAAAATACTTTTTAAAAAATATATTTTATAAGTTTGAAAAGTATAATTATTATAAGGTAAAAATCTAAATGAATAATCTATTTTCATTGCAATCACTTATTAATAGTGGCAGAAGTGAAAGTATAGCAATTTTACTATTGCTTTTATCTTCATTAAGTATAAGGTGCATACTAGAAATATTTGGACAAAGATGGATAAAGACAATTTCTCATACTGCTACACTTGTCATACTTCCCGTTATTACCTATGTAATAACGACCGTAATATCTGGCAACATAGCTTTATCACTTGGCATGGTAGGAGCACTATCTATAGTTAGATTTAGGAACCCTGTACGCTCTCCACTTGAATTATGTGTTTATTTTGCAGCTATTACAATGGGAATTACTGCAGCAGTAAGTTTAAGTAGATTAATTTTTTTCATATTCTCAATTTTCTTAATAGCATTCATTCTATTTTTAATTTCTTGTATATTCAAAAAAATCTCAAAAAAGAGTTTTTTTACGAGCTCTTTCTCAGAAGGGAACACCTTTTCATCCCTAGAATTTACTTGTATTTGCCAACTACCACTTCTTGATAACAGTAAATACTTAAAATCAAAGAGTTTTTACAATGAAAAGATAAATTATTTACTTGTATCTGAGAATTTTCAAACTCTAAAAGATATTCTCATACAAGTTGAAAATAATAAAAATATTATTGATTATCAACTAAATCAGGAATGAAGATTAACAAAAATTATCTTAAATTAATAATATTATTTACTCTAACTTTATCATCAAAAGCTTATGCTTTTTGTAACTTTAAAACGGCAGAATATATAGAAAAATTAGAAAGTCCAAAGTCAATTCAATCAATAAAGATTACTATCCCTAAAGCAAGAGCCTATATCAAGAATTTTTTCAGGATAATTACTTTTGATAAAACTAGTTCTTTAGCAAAAAAAACTTTTGTAATACCTAATAGATTGAAAAAAGAATTTAAAGCAAAAATAAATGTCTCATATATATTTGGTGATTGTTCATATGAAGGAACAGTAAGACAACACGGTGATTTAATTGACCATTTAATGTTAAAAAAAGGAATTCCAATTAGATCACTAAAAATAAATCTTAAAAATGGGAATATTCTTAATACAACAAGATTTAGACTTTTGATTCCCGAAACTCGAAATTCTCATAATGAGATCTTAGGAAGTATTGTTTTAAATAATCTTGGATTTATAACTCCAAAAAGCTCAGAGGTTTTAGTTTCAGTAAATAATAATAATTATAAAATGATATTCTCTGATGACTCTAGAAAAGAAATGTTAGAGAGAAATGCTAGGAGAGAAGGTCCAATTTTTTCGGGTGATGAATCGTTATTTGTTTCTGAAAAATTATCAGGAGAGCAAATGCATGAGTTATCTCTTGCAAGATTAGTTAACTATAAGTGGTTTCTAAAGGGTGAGAGCTCAAAAGAAATTACATTAAATGCATTTTCTAAAGTACAGAATCTATATCTCCAACAAACGGCATTAGCCCATGATAATGATGTCTGGGAACCAGATCTTATAAGCAAGTTTAATAATACTAATTCAAAGATTTTTAAAAACTATAGCTTTCTTTTATTAGCTATGAATGGTAAACATGGATTAAACTTACACAATAGGAAATTTTACTTCAACTCATTAAATAATACTTTTGAACCTATCTACCACGATGGGAATTTAAACTTAACAAAGAAGATCTCACGTAATTATCTAAATGCAGTAAATATTAATAATTTTGGAAAAGATTATAAATTTGAATATTCTGATCTAATAAAGAATAAAGAATTCAAAGAAAAGATACTAAAAGAATTTAAAAAAAGAGTTCTGAAATTTGATGAAGAAGCTAAAAATTATTTTGCAAAGAGTTTTTCTGTCCTTATATATAATACTGAATTTTTTCAAAGTTACTTAGATCAAAACCTACATTTAAATCCTATTCCCTATAAAAATAAAATAGCTCGTCAGAAATATATTGATAAATCTAAAAAACTATTACCAGATCAAACAATAATAAATAATGTCAGAATAGGTAATGACCATATTATTTCAGAAATAGAAGATAAGAAACTTAAAAAGATTTTTACGCATTATGAATTTAGTAAAATATTGCGCTCAAGACCAAGAAAAAGTAGTGAAAAAAGATATGTATTTTTACCATTTTCAAGTATTAATTTAGATAATGATTTCATAGGTAAAAAATTAGTTAATCTTAAAGGAGATATTTTTCACACGAAAGGTATAAAGATAAAATTAATACCAGAAATAAAAAGATTGATATTTACTCAAATAGATTCAAGAGATTGGGTTAAAATAAATAATGCAAACTTAGAAGGATGGGAGATCATTTTTAATGGAAAATCTCCAAATAAAAAGTATCCTGAAATTAATCAAAGATTTAATAAATATGGTTTGACTGGATGTTTAAATATTTATAATTCGCGGATTTATAATTCTTCTTTTAAGGTTTCTAATGGTCAGTGCGAAGATAGTCTCAATATCATAAATTCAAATGGTTCAATAAATGAACTTTCTATAATAAATGCTTACCAAGATGGAGTAGATATTGATTTCTCTAAAATAAGAATTGATGAAGCCCTAATTTCTAAAGCGGGCAATGACTGTTTAGATGTAAGTGGGGGTAATTATTATTTGTTATCAGGAAGTTTGAGTAATTGCAAAGATAAAGCAATTTCTATTGGAGAAAAATCTCTATTCAACATTGAGAATGTTTTTATTCAAAATGCTATATCAGGAATAACTATCAAAGATCTTTCAAAACTATATTTGAATAACGGATTTATTAAAGATTCAGAAATTTGTGTTGCTGCTTATCAGAAAAAACAAGAGTTCGGCGGAGGACTTGGTTACATAAAAAATTTAGAATGTGATGGTGAAACTTTTGTGGATAAAAATTCATCTATTTATAATTTATAAAAATGAGTTTTCGAATAGAAAAGAAGTTTAGATTAACAAAGTTTGAACAACAAAGCATTAAAAAAGACTTAATAATAAAAGGGATGAAAGAACTTTATCCAAAGAGGCTTATTAATAGCTGTTATTTTGACTCGAGTGATCTAAGGTGTTTTTATGATTCTGATGAAGGGGTTTTACCTAGAAAAAAGATTAGATTAAGATGGTATGAAAATAAAGATAAAATAACTAAAGAAATAAAAGTTTCTTCAATTGAAGGTCGCTTCAAGACTTCTGAGAAATTCTACGACTATAAATTCTTAGAAAAATTTAACTATTCCATTTATGATAAAGTTTATGGAATTTTACATCCAAAAATTATTGTTAGCTACTTTAGAGAATATTATTTATTGAAAAATATTCGGATAACTTTTGATTCTAATATAAAGTACACGAATCTAAATGGTATTAATAGATTTTTTTTTAAAGATCAAGAAAATGTTATGGAAGTTAAAGCAGATTTTTATAACTCTTTATCTAAATTAGAAGGTTTTATAGATTTACCTACATCAAGATTCTCAAAATATTGCAGAGGTATATTTTTATCTAAGATCAATTAAAAAACTTTATTTTTTCATATTAATATTTTTATTATGAAATAATCCTCTATACCAATTAAAATTTATATCGCATATCTCAAAATTATTTTTTAATAAAAAATTTGTTATTTCTGTAAAAGTTTGATCTTTTTTAAGTCCTCTTTCATATCCTCCGTCAATAGAAATATATTCAACAAAATTTATACAATCTAAAGCACCCTGTAAAACCTCTGGTTCATATCCTTCTGCTTCAACTTTAAATAACTTTACTTTACCAATCGAATATTTATTTAATAATTTTGATAATTTAATTGTTTCGACCTCTATTATTTCATCGTAAGTTTCAGGCATAATTAATGAAGAATCACCCAAAGAAGTTGATACATAAAATTTGAGTGTATCATCTTTCTCTGCTAACGCTTTATTAATCAATACAGAATCTTGATAATTTAATTTTAAGCAAGAAAAATCTTCTGGATTAGGCTCAATTGCTATGTAATTTTTAGAATCTATTAAATTGCTAATTTCAATTAACAAATCACCATTATTTGCTCCGCAATCAACAATTACATCATTTGATTCAAATTTTATATTTTCTAAACAATAAGATTTATATATCCTTTTACCTCTCACTTTTATACCATCTCTATAAAGGGAGAAAAATCTATTTTTTATTAGCCCATATTTTTTAAATACTGATTCTTTAGCTACTATTTTTTTTAAATAACTATCATAATAAAATCTTACTTTTTTTCTCCTTAAAAAAGCAAAAAGATTTTCTATAAATAATGATGTGGATAAATTTGAAAATTTAGATCCATGAAATTTATAAAGTATTGAATAAATTTGATCTAATATGAGTCTTTTCATTAGATTTAAATTTGATTTATCAAAAAATAAATTTTTAAGCTAAAAACTTTTTGTAACTTAAAAAAAAATTAAATTCTTTAAATATATTGTTATAGCTATTAAAGCAGAAGCAATACAAATTTAATAGAACATTTTAAGAAATAAATAGTTTTAAAAGAATATGTTTAAATCTTGAAAGTGTACCTAGCATTTTGATCTAAACAGTTAGAAGCTTCAATAAGACTAGCTCATATTATCTTACCTATAATTAAAGCTTATGAGAAGTGAATTTCTTTAGATTTGCAATAAGTTTTTTTTAATAAATACCCATATTACTTTACAATGTTAATATACGAAGATGATTAGCTATTTTTATGAAATCATATAGACAAATTTTTAAATATGATTCAAAGTTAGGCTATAAATATGTTAAAAATCTTTCTTTAACAATCTTAGGTGATTCAGTTGAAGGATCTAAGGATTATAAATTAGTAACTGATAATTTTGGTTTTAGAAATGATATTAATTTAAATTGCGATATGGCAGTTGATAATTTATTCATAGGATGCTCATTTACTGCAGGAGATGGCGTTTCTAATAGTGAAAGATTTACTGATAATTTGAATACTTCGTCTTACAATGCTGGGATTTCAGGAAGTGGCTTTGTTCAGCAGTGTTTAATCGCAGAATATTGTGCAAATTTTATTCAACCAAAGAGATTAATAATTTCTCCATATATTGGTTGTATTCAAAGAAATTTTCTAAAAGAGAGATCTACACAATTAATGGGTTATAAGAAATTGTGGTATAAGCCTTATGCAGAATTTTCAAATAACAAAGTTTATTTTAAAAATATTCCAGTCCCAAAACCTGATTTAAATTTCGAAGATTTTTCTAGTCAAAAAAGTGTTAATATCGAAAACAATTTTTTTGAAAAATTAAAAAGTAAATTTTATAGAAGGAGAGAATTTATTGAAGGAATTAATAAAAACTATAGTTCTTATGAACAATTTGAAATTTGTAAGTATTGTATAAAACTTTCTATGAGTTATTTCAAAAATTCTCAAATTTTTATAATGCCGATTCCAAACTGGTCATTTCAAAAACTTACAAATAGAAAATTAATTTTTAAAGTTAAAAATTTTTATGAATCCATAGCAAAAGATTTACAAATTAATCATTTTTTTTTACCTGAATATTTAGATAAAGGAAAGGTAGATAAAATGTTTTATTTTGAGGGTCATATGAATAAATTTGGTCACAAAGTAGTTTCTGAAATATTAAAAAAAGAGATCTTGTAATTATGCATATATTAGGAATTTCATGTTTTTATCATGACGCAGCAGTTACCTTAATAAGTAACGGAGAAATTATTGCAGCTGCACAAGAAGAAAGATTTTCAAGAATAAAAGGAGATAGAAGTTTCCCAAGATTTTCTATAGCATTCTGCCTTGATCAAGCAAAATTATCTATTGATGAAATAGATTGTGTTGCTTTTTACGAGATTCCTTCAACTGCTTTTGAAAGGGTTGTTAAAACTTTAAACATTGGGCCAAATAATTTTTTCTCAACATTAAAAAATCTAAAATTATGGGGTAGTGAAAGACTTCAATTTGAGGAGTTTTTTTCTTCTCATTATCCTTCATTTAAAGGTAAGTTTTTCTTTAGTAGCCATCATATGTCTCACGCTTCATCAGCTTTTTTCCCTTCAGGATTAAAAGATGCAGCAATTTTAACAATAGATGGGGTTGGAGAAAATTGTACAGCAAGCATCAGCTATGGAAATGAAAATAAAATTGAACTTTTAAAAGAATTGAATTTTCCTGATTCGTTAGGTTTGTTGTATACCACAATTACTACTTATCTTGGATTTAAAGCAAATTCAGGAGAATACAAAGTAATGGGTTTAGCACCTTATGGGAGGCCAGATGTTTATGAAAATTATTTTGAAAAAAATTTGGTTCAATTACATGAAGATGGTTCATTAACATTAAATATGGAATATTTTAACTTCACAAATAATGGCTATATGTTTACTGAAAAAATGGTGGAGCTTTTCGGGTTACCTCCAAGATTTAATGAAAAAGAAAGACTTAACATTAATCATATGAATTTAGCCTCTTCCTTACAAAAATTTTCTGAAAAAGTCATTTTAAGGATGGCTTATTTTGCAAAGAATATTTGTAATTCAAAGAATTTGTGCTTAGCAGGCGGTGTTGCACTTAACTGTGTAGCGAATGGCAAGCTGCAAAAGGCTCAAATATTTGAAAATATTTGGATTCAACCCGCAAGTGGTGATAGTGGCAATTCCTTAGGTGCTGCATATAATTTCTACCACAATATTCTTAAGAGACCGAGGAAATACCTTTCAGGTAATAATGACCTCATGAAAAATAGTAAATTAGGGCCAAGTTTTTCAGATGAAGAAATTAGGAATTTTCTTGAATCAATTAATGCTAAATATACGTATGTTGAATCAGATAGTGAATTAGTGAACTTATTAGTAGATAGTTTATTAGAAGGAAAAATTTTTGGTTTATTTAGAGGAAGAATGGAATTTGGCCCAAGAGCTTTAGGTTCAAGGTCGATAATAGGTGACCCAAGATCTCAGGGTACGCAAAATAAAATGAACTTAAAAATTAAGTTTAGAGAATCATTTAGACCTTTTGCTCCTTTTGTATTAAGAACAAAAGTACATGAATGGTTTGAATTTGCCGATAGTAATAATAAATATATGTTGTTTGTAAATAAACTTCTTAAAGAGAAAAGAATAAATGAAAAAAGTGATTTCTTATTTGATGGGGATATGATAGATTTACTTAATAAACCAAGATCTGCTGTTCCTGCAATAACTCATGTTGACTATACTGCAAGAGTGCAAACCGTCGGGAATGATGATAATCCTTTTATAAATTCACTACTGGAGAGTTTTTATAAAAAAACAAATATACCTTTTCTTGTAAATACCTCCTTCAATGTGAGAGGAGAGCCAATCGTTTGCTCACCTATTGATGCTTATAATTGTCTTATAAATACATATATGGATTTACTTTGTATAGGTAATTTCATAATAAACAGAAATGATCAAAAATTACCTCAAATGACACCCGAAGCGATTCAAGCATCTAGATCTTTAACTGACTAGATTCAAAATAATTATGAAATATATAAGAAAAATATTTAGAAAAATATTTCAAATTTTTCTTGATTGTATGATCTGTATTTTTCTCATAAAAAATATAGTCTTTAGAAAATTATTTTTAAACTATATAAAAATAAATAAAAGAAAAAAAACTAATTGGCTTGAACCTAATCAAAAAAAAACAAATAGATATAATTTAATTGGAAAATTAATGAGAGTAGAAATAAAACTTCTCGTCTATTTATTAAAACTATACCCAAGAAATACTAGTCCTAAAACATCTAGAAAAACTTTATTAGATTTTAAATATGAGATGTTTTAATTCTTTGAAAAGGTTTTGAATGATTTTGATAAATTTTGAGAATTGAGCATAATAACTTCTTTTATAAAATTGAATAATTTCATATAAAAGTTTTTATAAAATATTTAAGTAATAGAATCTCAATCTTGTAAATTTCTCTTTAATAACAGGTAAGTACTTTAATTATTTAAAGGTATTTATAAAATACTTTCAAAGAATTATTGCAGTTATTGACATATCAGAGACGATTTAGTGGAGCCACTAGGATTTGAACCGCTGATCTTCTAAATGACATGCAGATCAACGACTAACCTATAAATAGGTTTTACATTTTTTTTTAGAATTTTGCTCGCAGGGCTGTTTGTACAGATAACTATATTAAAAATACAAGATAAAATTTCCCTTTTTTTTCTTTCATTATTGATTTTAAATATCTCTTTCTTTAACTACTATGCAAATACCAAACTGCAGGTAATCTTTGCTCTATTTCATTAAAATCTGTATCTTTTTTTATTTGCTTTTCATAACTTCTAATAATGAACACTAAATTTCAAAAAACTTAGTAATTTTTTATTTAATTTATTTTTTTTTAGTTAAATGGCTTGAGATAAGTTTAGCAAATTTTTGATATCCTAATTTAGATAAATGCGGTCCAAGAGGTGCATAATTATCTGTATCACTGGTATCTATAACTGTTGTACCATCAATAAATTCAATTTTTAGTTCCTCGGAACTTTTCTTAAGATGTGATTTATATGAATCTCTTTCTAGGTTTGGCCGCCAATAATCACTATTGGGTATATACGCAACGTAAGGTGTACATAACAAATTTGAATTGCAAGTATTCTTAAGTTCACGAATAGCATCAAGACTCGTTGAACTTATTGAATAATCATTTAAATCACTAAATCGCTTTAAATTTTTAATTCTTCTACGTAATGGCCATAAAGAAAGAACCCTATAAAAAAAACTTTGTTTAATAAATGGCTTCAATAACTTATTTTTACTTTTCTCTAATTCCTCTATGATCCCTTTTTTATCTATAGGGAAATTTTCTTTAATTATTCTATTAAGAGTTATATTATATTCTTTGTTCGGATATATATTCCCTTCCTTTGTAAAAACTGGAATTGGTTTTATATCTGACAAATGTTTAATAATTTTTTCATCATAACCTACATTATCGTTATCGTAAAAAACTAAAACGACATCAAATTTTCGTTTTTTTATTTTTGAAATTATAGGTTTTACTACAGATTTTAAATTAGCTCTATATTCATTTGGTCCATTAGCTCCAGCTCCAAGATTTATAATATTTACATCATTTAAACTCGCAAATACCTCTGGGAATGTGTCTTCATTATCAACGCAAGCGCCATGAGTATATGAGTCACCTATAAAAAATGTTGCACCCATTTTATTGATCTTATCCCAGTTTTGGTCTTTATTTCGCATTCCAAATCTGTCAGATTTGTAAGTCACGAGGCCATAGCCTTCATTACATAAAAAAGTATCAGTATTTGGAAGTGTTCCTATAGGATAATAATTTGTAGAGAAAAAATATCTTAAAGTTGCTACTGGATAAAATACCGGAAAGTATCCATCTTTAACGCTATTAATTTTGGCAGGATAGTCAAATTCAATCCTACCTTGTATTTCTTTTGAAAAACGAAACCCCATGTCGTTCTGCTTTATAGACATGAATTCCTCTATAAAAGAGTAGGCTATTAGAGGAGCTAGTGAGGTCGAGCAAACTAAAGCAAAATTTAAAAATATGCCTTTGAATTTCATCCTCAAAATATTGAGTAAATAAATGGAGCAACAACTGAACCTTGTGTAAAAACAATAAGTGTTCCCAATATGAGAATTGTAATTATTAAAGGTGCTAGCCAATACTTTTTGCGGACTTTCAGAAAGTCCCACATGTCTTTGACTAAATCAAAAAATGCTTCCATGGCTTAAAAGATTCGCGTAATGTCAGTTTGATAATTCTTTTTATTTTCCCTATAGGTTATTTTGTCTTTTCTTTTTTTTCTTAATGGATCATATCCACTTATTCGCATAATAAAAGCAATTGGCAAAAGGACAACAATAAATACTAGACCTAATACAATATGACTATTAACAACTCCTAGCGTATGACCAATAATCATCCAGGCTTTATACGGATAAAGCAATATTCGAGGTGCTATAAGCCCAATAATAAGTCCAGGAATACCTATCAAAAAGGTCCATTCTCTAAATCCATGACCTGAAAAAGCAGGAATTAACCAACCAATTAGAAATGGGAATCCAATTCCAATAAGAATGCCAAAATCGCGAAGTTTCCTATTTGTGATTTTTTCAGGCATATTTAATCCAGTTCAAATTCTTGCATCCAGGTTTCATCCTTTTCAATCTTTGGTTGTTCATCCTTAAAGAGAATTTGATTCTGAAGAACCAAAATATCCATCTCCGTTCTCATGAAACATCTATAAGCATCTCGGGGTGTACATACAATAGGTTCTCCTCTTACATTGAATGAGGTATTAACAAGGGTTGGGCAACCAGTTTTTCTTTTGAAAGTATTTATAAGATTATAGTATCTTGGATTGGTTTTATGACTAACTGTCTGAATACGAGCCGAGTAATCAACGTGAGTAATTGCTGGCAGTGAAGAATTTGGTACATTAAGTTTTTTGATACCAAAAAGATTATTTTCTTCTTCTGTCATCTTCTTACGATGTTCTTTTTTTACCGGAGCGACAAAAAGCATATATGGACTTTTAGTAGATATCTCAAATTGTTTGCTGACATCCTCTTCAAGAACAGATGGAGCAAAGGGTCTAAAACTTTCTCTATATTTAATTTTCAGGTTCATTATTCTTTGCATTTCTTTATTACGTGGATCTCCAAGAATTGATCTTGCTCCAAGAGAACGTGGACCAAACTCCATGGGCCCATTAAACCAGCCAACTACTTTTCCTTTCTCTATTTCGCATGATAATTTTTCGAATAATTCAGCATCATCGTAAGTGTAAAAGGTAGCTTTTATTTGATTAAGATATTGAACGATTAGTTCATTACTATATTCTGGACCTAGGAATGTTCCTTTCATTGAGTCGTTTTTGTTTATATCTCGTTCTTTTTTGTGATATTGGTACCAACTTATTAGTGCTGCGCCTAGTGAAGAACCTGCATCTCCGCTTGCTGGCTGAATCCAGATATTTTCAAATATATTTTCTCTTAGAAGCAAGCCATTTGCTACACAATTAAGCGCAACACCCCCAGCAAGACATAAATTTTTCATGCCTGATTCTTTACGAAGAGAACGTGCTAATTTTAAGACAATTTCCTCAGTTACAGATTGAACAGATGCTGCTACATCCATGTGAAATTGTGATAATTCCGACTCAGATTTTCGGGGTAGTCTTCCAAACAGGCTATGGAATTTTCGACCTGTCATACGAAAACCCCTATGGTATTTAAAATAACTTGTATCAAGATTAAAAGTACCATCTTTCTTAATATCAATTAAATTCTCCTTGATTTTGTCGGCATAAATAGGCTTTCCATATGGAGCAAGACCCATTAATTTATACTCGCCTGAATTTACTTTGAACCCGCAATAGTAAGTAAATGCAGAGTAAAAAAGACCTAACGAATGAGGAAAACTAATTTCCCATATAGGTTTTAAAGAATTATTTTTCCCAATCCATGTTGAAGTCGTTGCCCACTCACCTACACCATCCATACATAAAACTACCGCTTCATTGAATGGACTTGGATAAAATGCTGCAGCAGCATGAGAGAGATGGTGTTCTGAGAAAAGAAGATTTGGTAATTGAAATAAGTCTTTAGAGAGTTCTTTTTGAATTAGTTTAAGATTGACTTTTATCTGATTCTTCAAAAATAGTTTTTCTTTTAACCAAATTTGCATTGCAGTAACGAATGATCTACTACCTCTTGGAGCTACACCAAGATAGGTTTCCATCAGTCTTTCAAAAGTCAGGAGAGGTTTTTCATAGTAAACAACTTCTTTTACATCAGAAAGACTAATTTTTTGAGATTTCAAACAATATAAGATTGATAATCTTGGAAAGGATGAGTCATGTTTTTTTCTACTAAATCTTTCTTCTTGTACAGCAGCTACAATTTCGCCATTCTTAAGTAAGGATGCCGCACTATCATGATAAAAACAGGATATTCCAAGAATGTAATGATCCATTAATTTGAGAATTAACTTTACCTGGAGTAATGAAGATTTTAATTCCTGCCCCCTGAATGCCATGAGGGGCTTAAAAACAGGCAAGTCACTTAACTTTATCACGCATTAATAAGTGAATAAGTGGAGCAAAGCAGACTCGAAATAATTATTTTGGAAATATTTTAGATATTTTTAATGGAAGAAAAAAAATTTTAGATTTGGTTATGAAAGATCATAAGCAAAAATGTTCGCTTTACAAAGATGGGAAGCGAAGCTAAAAAGAATCAGCCATTCTTAAAAGATAGCCCCAATAAATTTGAGAATCTTTGATCATAGCTTTTTTTTTCATCATCACGCCTAATGTACTTTATAATTTCCCGTCTTTCTTTTGAATATTCTTAATCATACTTTTTCTACTGATCGAGCTAAAAAGTCGTAGATTTTTCTTTTGGTGTAAACATCTAGTGCTTTCTCATACCCTTTATATTCTATTTACAAGATTTTAGATTCTTACATATAAAATTTGCATAAATTTTATTGCCCTCAATATTCATATGTCCATCAAATTTCCATTTAAGATCATTTTTATCTATATTTCTTGAAACTAAATATTTATCAAAATCCCAGAATTCACCTTTTCTTTGAATAATAAACTTTTTAAGTGGTTCAAAATACCCTACAGATGATGTAATATCCGGATTTGAAAAAATCAATCTATAGTTGTTATCTTTTGAATGAGAAATCCAATTTGAGATAACTTCTATTTGTTTCTTGGCAAAGTTATTATTTATTGGATAACTTTTTTTAGAAATATATTTATTAGGACCATAAATAGAATTCCAAATTTCGCCTTTTTGAAGTTTTAAGTGTTTTTTATTCTTTTTATCCTTTGAAAATTTATCTATTTTTTTTACTATTTCTGCAAAGAAAATTAATGAAGCTGAAAAAAATCTTGGGTCATAATCCCTTAAATTATTTAAAATTAATTCTCTATCTAAATCTTCTTTATATTTATCGTAACTTCTTAAAAGGGTTGCCTTATCTATTTGTAATCTACTAAAGTTTTTTGTTTTTAAATCTAAAACAGTTTTAGTCATGTTTACCTGATAACCATCAATTATCATTGTGTGGGGATGTGAAAAATCATTTTCGATGTCATTTTTCATTAGAGAAACTATTACTATTTTTGGAAAGTAACCAAGTTTATCGGCAATATCAATGAACTTCGAGAATTGATGTAATTGTCCAGTATGGGTTACACCGCATTTTGCAACTAACAAAGGAGTTTTTTTATCGATAATTGTTCCCCACTGATCTTCATATGGAGAATATCCCCAAGTTTGACTATCTCCTGCAAGATAAATATCTAATTTTTTATCAAAAAATTCATCATCATAACATCCCAAAGAATTACTAAATGTAAGATAAGGGGGGTTTTCAATTGGTTTTTTTATAAATTTTTTTGGATAGTTAGGGGCTATGTCAAATCCCCTTTTTCTATCATTTCTATGGTAGAACCTTGGATATCCTCTACCTTTAAGAACTCTATATTCTTTCATGATTTGTGAATATAAAGGATCTAGATAAGGCCTATGCAACCTTTGTAATCTTTTTCTTAAAAAAAAAGCAGCTCCAATTTCAATAAAAAAAAATGAAATAATGAGATTAAAAACAATAAGTTTTGATAGTTTCATATAAAAACATTACTTTAAAAAAAAACCTATTTAAGAATTATATATTTATAAATTAAAGTTTTGCATTGAAGAATAAATGTAAATATAATTATCCGAAGTTGATATTTTGTTGCAATAAACCAAATAAGTTATTCGCCACTATGGCAACGATTATTAAAACGAAGGCAACTATGGCGAAAAGAGCATTTATTTATTTTTGAAATAAAATATTCATGGAGCCAAGGGGATTTGAACCCCTGACCCCCTGCATGCCATGCAGGTGCTCTACCAACTGAGCTATGGCCCCATATCTCGAAACGTCATTCATATCATCCAATGACAGATTTTTTTTCGTAACGTCCGTAATTACTATTTTAGTTTATAGTATTTGATTTTTTAAATCTCCACCATAAAATGCATAATTAGATTCACATTTTAGATTTATAAATAGACTATAAATTGTTTGTAAAAAAGATAAAAAAATAAGGCTTGACTGCAAGTTGTATTTTCATTTTAAGTAAATACCTGATTTATGTTTTTGCTTCTAGACCTATTAAATTCATAATAATTTCTTATTTAAATATAAATGCAGAATATTTTTTCTAGTATTGCCTTTATATTGATATTCCTAAAATACATATATGCTTTATTATCGTTTCAAAAAAAAATTTAAATCCTCCTTTTCAATATCATCTTTTGATACAAGATATTCACTATATGCTAAAAATCTAGCAGATTATTTAACCTCGATCAGGTGGCTAATTTCAAAAATCAGTTACGAGATCTATCCTGATCAATATTCAAGAATAATACTTTATTCCAAGTAGTAAATTATTCTCTCGTCTTTGGATAGTTTAAATTTTCCATATTTCTCAATATATTTTTTTTCAATTCTATTTATATCGATTGGGCTAAGTTCTCTAAAACTTCTATCTAAGGTATCAATCCTTTCTGCTCTATTAAAAAAAACTCCATAAATAAATGCAGGAAATATCAATATAATATTCATTGAAGATACAATAAAAGACCAATCAGATTTTGTAAATATTCTTGCCATATATTCGAAAAAAGTTTTTGCTGGATATGGATGATACGAGAAGCTCACTAACATTGAACTAAACTGAGATTTAATAACTTTGATCAGTTTCTTTTTTCTCGTCTTTATTGGCATTCTTGTTCTAAACAATTTATGTTTAATGGAAAAAAGAGCTCCTTTAGCCGCAAGTTTTTGAAACAAAAGTCTATCTTCTGTGTAGTAAACATTTGGATATTTATTTTTTAAAAGTAAATCTCTTGGAGCCATATGTATTTGAAAACCGCTAAGAAGAAACTCCTCAAATTCTAATCTTTTACTTAATTCGTGAAATACTCTTATAAATGAATCAATATAAGGCTCCCATTTATCATCCGCATCAATATGTAAAATGACATATTTTCCTCTTGCCGCCTCAATTGATAAGTTCCTAGTATCGCCTAATCTTCTCCTGTAGTCTCTAACAAGAGGTATAAATCTTAAGTTTTCGTATACTTTTGAAAGATTTTTTAGTATTTCTACAGAAGAATCTTTTGAACCATCATCAATAACAATAACTTCATATCTTTCGTCCAATTGATCAAGGACACTTCTTAGGGATATCTCTAGAGTTTCAGCCATATTATAATTACATACGCAAACTGAATAAATAGGCTTCATATAAAAATTAAAAATACTAATCTAAGATATTCCCGAATTAACTAAAGGGCAAATGTTAAAAAAATTCATACCTATAACTGAATTATTTATTCTTCCACAACCATCAAAAATGTTAGGTAGATATTAAAAATTTTTTTTGTAATAGTACAAACAAAAGATAAGATTAATTTTGAAAATGCAAGTAGTTTTAAGCAATTTTTTCAAACTAGAAAAGTCTTAAACTAATATTTAGAAAAAAATTCCATTTTAAACGGATTCCTAATACTGAAGATAAGCTATCCTGGTTTGGACTCAATAAACTATATTCCTTAGACAAATTTTCAATCTTTATGTTCATATGTCCAAGATTTATTAGACAAATTCTCAATATTTTCAGATATCCATTCATTAATAATTTGAAGCCCCTCGTCAAGAAAAAATTCAGGTTCCCAATTTAAAACTTTTTTAGATTTTGTTATGTCAAGTCTGTAATACCTATCTTTACCAGGTCTTTCTGGACCAAACTTCAAAATCCTGAATTTATCAACGTTAGTTAAATTACAAATCTTATTGACTAAAGATATTATAGATATTTCTTCATTTGAACTAAAATTAAATTCTTGACCAATACCATTAAATTTAACCATACTATCAATTGCGCTAATAATATCATTAGAAAATATAAAAGATCTTCTAGAATCTCCTTTACCATCTAAAGTAAAATTCTTTTCACTTCTACAAGACAAAAATAGCCTTGGAATAATTCTATAAAGTTGTTGACCAACTCCATAAAAATTTGCAAATCTGCCAATTAAATATGGGAAATCATATTGTTTATAGAGGCATCTCAAATTGAAATCTATCGCAGCATGAGAAACTGCATATGGAGTAGAGGGGTTAAAGCATTCATCTTCCTTGATAAAATTTTTATTACTTCCGAAAACTTCAGGAGTTCCTATTCTTATATATTTATGTAAAAACGAAGCATCTATTAATGCATTCATCAATCTCGCCTTTATTGCAATATTCGTTGAGTACCAAACTTCAGGTTTTTCCCAACTTGGGGCGACCATCCCTTGACCCATAAAATCAATAATGATGTTGGGTTTTAATCTTTTAATATGACTTATCATTTCATCAACATTACTAGTTAAGTTATATTCAAACCATCTAGTTTCTAAATCATTTTTATATTTTTTTATCCATGGCCACTGATGATGATCCTTAGCTCTACTTCTATTAAATCCATAGACATCATAATTTCGTTTTAAATACTCTGCGAAAATGAGTTGTCCAGCGAAGGAACCTGATCCAAGAATAAGATATTTCATATATGGTTTAAATAATTTTTTTATATATTATTACACTTTTGAAAAGTAAAATAAATTGAAAATCTTTCAATTTTTTTTAATTAAATAGAATTAATCGAATAATTTTTTAATAGAATTTAAAGACTAACTTTTTTTGCATTCTTTTTATTTCCAAAGGCTTTAGTAATAACTACAATTTTTTACCTAAGCAATACCTTAAAGATAAAAAATAAAGTTGATATACTAATGTAGAGTAAAAAGAAAATTAATGAAGAATTTCTATCCTAAACAATATCAAATAGATTCAGAATTTAATATCAACCATAATTATTTAAAAGAGCAATTTTCAGACTATAAAGAAATCTTTAATGAAATTGAGAAAGTTGTCAGAGACGGAGATTACACTTTAGGGGAATCTGTAAATGACGTAGAAGAACTTATTGCTAGAGAAGCCTCAACTAAATATGCCATAGGTGTAGGCAGTGGTACTGATGCTATTTTTTTAAGCCTTAAAGCATTAGGTATCGGAGCTGGTGATGAAGTAATTACTACAACCTACACTTTTTATGCCACTATTGGTGCGATAGTTACAGCTGGAGCAAGACCTGTTTTCTGCGATATAAAAGATGAATTTAATATAAATCCAGATGAGATAGTCTCCAAAATCAATTCAAAAACGAAAGCAATTATTCCAGTTCACTGGGCGGGCAGATCGTGCGAAATGGAAAAAATAAATAAAATTGCTTCTGACCATAACTTATATGTTGTTGAAGATGCTTGTCATGCTATTCAAGCTGAATATAAATTCAAGAGATGCGGTTCTTTAGGAGATTTGGGATGTTTCAGTTTTCATCCTCTTAAAAATCTTAATGTATGGGGAGATGGAGGAATAATAACCACCTCAAATGAAGATCTCGCTAATAAATTGAAGTTAATTAGAAATCATGGTCTTATCAATAGAAATACATGTGTAGAATTCGCTTATAATTCTCGCCTTGATACTATTCAGGCCGTCATTGCTCGTTATTTAATAAATAATAAACTTCAAAATATTACTGATACAAGAATTAAAAATGCGCATTTTTTAGATAAGATGTTAGAAGATATCCCACAGATAAATCATCCTAAAAGGTCTTCAGAATTAAAAGAAGTTTTCCATCTATACGTATTTAAGGTAGAAAATAGAGATGGGCTTTATCAATATTTAAGAGAAAATGGTATCGATGCAAAAATTCACTATCCAGTACCTATGCATTTACAGCCCGCAGCCAAAGCCTTTGGTTATAAAATCGGGGATTTCCCTGTAGCCGAACTAACAGCTGATCAGACAATCTCCTTACCAGTGCACGAATTTATAAGTTTCCAGCAGATTGAAAAAATGTCCACTATCATCCATAAGTACTACTCCAGTAATTAGTGATTTTAATATGAATATTCCTTTCATTAATTTATCTAGAGAGGCAGAACATTTTCTTCCATTTCTTCTAAAAAAAACTGAAAAAGTTCTAAAATCTGGTATCTATATAAATGGACCACATGTCATAGAATTAGAAAAAAAGGTCGCAAGTTACTTAAATGTCAAACATGTTGTTTCTGTTGGGAATGGATCAGATGCACTTACGTTCATATTAAGATCGCTAAACTTAAGCTCTAATCATGAAGTTATTTGTCCTGCTAATTCTTTCATAGCAACCGCCTGGGCAATTATTGCATCAGGTGCAAAACCAGTTTTTTGTGATGTTGATAAAAACTTTCTTCTAGATATTAATGATTTTAAAAAGAAAGTAAACAGTAATACAAGAGCAGTAATCCCAGTACATTTAACCGGCAAAGTGTTCCCTACAGAACAAATTTCAGATTTTTGTTTTGCCAATAATATTAAGATAATAGAAGATGCCGCACAGTCCTTCGGGGCTGGAAAAATCAATGAATATAAAACTGGTGCAATAAGTGATGCCGCCGCTTTTAGCTTACATCCCCTTAAAAATTTTGCTATCTATGGAGATGGTGGGCTAATTTCAACCAATAATTCAGAAATCGCAGATAGTTGCATCCTCCTAAGAAACCATGGCTTAAAAAATAGAGACGAAGCGAAAATATGGGGATATAATTCCAGGCTTGATGAATTACAAGCAGCTTATGCTCTAACAAAATTGGAAGAGATCGATGATTTAAATAATAGATATATTGAAATAGCAAAGAGATACGATAAGGGTATCTCTCCCTTGGCAGAAAAACCAGAATTAAGAACAGAATATAAAGATGTTTTTCACAATTATGTCATTCTCGTTCCAGAAATAAGAAGAAATTCTATAATGAGTAATCTTCATCAAAAGGGGGTCGAGACAAAAATCCACTACCCCATTCCTTTGCATTTACAGGAATGTTCCAAAAATTTAAATTATAAAATTGGTGATATCCCAAGATGTGAAAACTACGCAAAATCAATGATAAGTCTTCCAATATATCCAACACTTTCTAATGAAGAAGTAGACTTCATAATTGAAACACTTAATAGTGAATTAAGGTCAATTAATAAAGAGTAAAATGTTAAATATAGAAAATAGTTTTATCAAATTTATTAATTATAAATTTGATTTTTTTAATATTATCTTCTAGTTTATTTTGCGTAATCTTGTTACTGGTGGAGCAGGTTTTTTAGGATCTCATATTATTGACTATTTAATGAATAAGGGAGAAGAGGTTATTTGCCTAGACAACTTCTCCACTGGTTCAAAAGAAAATATCTCACATTGGATTGGGAATAATCGATTTAAGCTTTTAAATCAAAATATTGTTCAGCCTTTTTTTTGCGAAGCAGATAGGATATGGCACCTTGCTTGTCCTGCATCTCCTTTAAATTATCTAAACAACCCTATTCAGACTTTAAACACAATTTTTTTGGGAACTGAAAATATTTTGAAACTTGCAAAAAAAATTAATGCAAGAATTTTAATAGCCAGCACAAGCGAAATATATGGAAATCCAGAGATATCTCCTCAGAAAGAAACCTATAATGGATCAGTAAATCCAATAAGTAAAAGAAGTTGTTACGTAGAGGGTAAAAGAGTAGCAGAAACTCTATGTTTTGAATTTAAAAGGATTCACAATATTGATCTTAGACTGGTCAGAATTTTTAATACCTATGGTCCAAGAATGATGAAGAATGATGGTAGAGTAGTTAGTAATTTTATTTATCAAGGACTTAATAATAAACCTTTAAGCATATATGGAAACGGATTGCAAACAAGATCTTTTTGCTACATAGATGACATGATTGAAGGACTTTTTAGAACTATGAATTCAAATTATTCTTATCCTATAAATTTAGGTAATCCTGAAGAAATA
>MDTE01202716.1_pt1 | contig 70849 bp, 70 predicted proteins | sample 811231 | NCBI WGS metagenome assembly MDTE01 (sample SAMN05326651, study PRJNA326480) | marine metagenome | isolation source: seawater | place: Indian Ocean: Red Sea | collected 2010
CCACGTTGATAGGCTGGATGTGGAAGCGCAGTAATGCGTGCAGCTGACCAGTACTAATAGCTCAATTGGCTTGATTTATGCACTGAAAAAAATTTTTACCTAAGATATAGTAATTGTTAATGACATCCAAAATATTAATCTTTGGCTCATCAGGTGACGTAGGAATAGAAATATGTAAGTTGTTTTTAAAAAAAAACTTTTATGTGTATTTTACCTGCAGTAACAAAAAAAGTTATGCTAATACTAAAAAAAAATTAGTCACTTTTTCAAAATCTTTTAATTCTCAAAAATTTAGTGGTTTAATTTGTGATGTGTCCAAAGAAAGTTCTTTAGAAAAAGTAATTAAAAAAGTTTTAAAAAAAGACTCAATTGATGTTGTGGTTAACTCTATAGGTATTTTTAGCTATGACACCATCTTTAGATATAAAAAAGAAGAATTAATGGAATTTATTAAATTAAATACATTACCTACTATTTTAATAAATAAATTTATTTTAAAATATAAAAAACAAAATAAAAAAAAAATTAATGTTTTAACTATTGGTTCATCGTCTGCGTACGATGGTTTTGAAAAAACCATATCTTATTCAGCATCCAAACATGCTCTTTTAAGTGCAATTAAATCAATAAATAAAGAAACTTATAATAACAAAATATTTAATACTTTAGTTAATCCAGGCTCAATTAAATCTAGAATGGGAAAGAAAATTAAAAATCAAAAATATTCTACATTTATAAATGCAAGTGAAATCGCTGATTTTGTATACAGCCTTTCAAAGATAAATCCTCCAGGCATCGTAGAAGACGTATTTTATAAAAGAATTATAAAATAATTTTTCCTATTTTTTTTGCAATACGCAAATCATTATAATCATCAATTTCAAAAGAATTTAGTAGATTCATCTCTGAAAAAGATATTTTTCCAAACAATCTGTTATTTGTTTTTAAATATTTTTTAATATTAAAGATAAAAATAGCACCATTTTCAATAAAATCTGTATTCATATCTTGTGTTCTTTGTCTTTTTTTGTGATTAAAGTTACTGGAGTATAAATTTTTTCTTTTTTTCCAAATAAATAATTTACCTTTGGTTCCACTAAATAAACTATCAGCTTTGTCTTTTTCAAATATGTTTATGGCGTTTTCTATGTCAAATTTAGTTCTAAATGGCGAAGTAGGCTGAAGCAAAATAATATTTTTGAACTTTATTTTTTTTTTTTTCAAGGTAAAAATTTATACAATGCTTAACTGCCATTTCAGTTGAGGAATTATTTGTTGATAAATTATTAGGTCTTTTTAAAACAAAAACAGATTTATCTTGTAAATTAAATAATTGATCTATGTTAGTGCTCAAACAAATTTGGGAAATTTTTTTACATTTTTTTGCTTCAATTATTGTTCTATCAATTAATGTTTTTCCATTTATTTTTTTTAAGTTTTTGTTTTTGATCCTTTTAGAATTTTTTCTTGCAGGAATTATTGCTAAATATTCATTTTTCATGTTAAAAGAAATTACACTAATTTTATGAAAAATATAATTTATTTTGGTATTTCAGACGGATTTAACATTGATAACGTTATATATCTTGAGAAAGAGCTTAAGTTTAAACCAAAGTTAATTGTAGGAGAATTTTCTAATATTGATAAAAAAAAATGCATAAAAAATAGTTACTTAATTCAAGATGGTTTTGAGGCTTTTATGAATAAAAAAAAAAATATTCAAGTTAATATTCCAACAAAGTTGAAAAAATTTATAAAAGATCATGAGTATATTTTAAAGCCAATGTGCTCCAGATTTGAATTTCAAACAGGAAATTTTGATGATTATTCAATTAAAAATTATGTTAATAATGCTCTAAATTATTGGTACTCCGTTATCACTGAAAAAAAAATTAACTTAGTTTTTTTTTTAGACTCTCCACATAGAATTTATGATTATATCGTTTATTTAATCTGTAAGTTTAAAAAAATTCCCACAATATATTTTAGAGACCCTAATTTTAATGGCAAAATGGTAATGGAAAGTGATTTCGAAAAAAGTCCTTCAGGCATTGCAGAAAAAAGTAAAAAATTAAAATTTAATAAAAAAAATTTTAATAAAAATTTAAAAAATATATCTAACGCACATTTTAACAAATTTAATCAACATAAAATATACTTTAACTTAAATAAAATTACTCACAGGTTAAAAAGAAATCATTATGTTGAAAAAAATTTAAAACTTAATTACTTATCTTTTTATAAAAGTTACATTTTTGATGAAATACATCCTGTTACAAAAAATCCATTTAAAATTTTAAAGTTTAAAAATGATTTTAGAGCTGCAAAAGGTTATGAATATATATTTTGGCTTTTAAAAAGTACATTTAAGACCCTTATTTTAAAAACTTTTTATAATTTTTTTTCAACAAATAAATTACCAAAAAAATATATTTTGTTTGCTATGAGTTATCAGCCCGAAGCTACTTCATATCCAGACGCAGGTAAATTCCATGATCAAATAGATACGATAATTAAAATAGCAAAAACTATTGATAATAATACAACAATTCTAATTAAAGAGCATCCAATGCAATTAAATTTGCTTGGTGCATTTAATTATAAAAATCCACAAATAAGAAGTATAAAAAATTATAAAGATTTAATTAAAAATAAAAAAATTGAGCTTCTTTCTCAAAATTTTAATATTCTTAAAGCAATAAAAAATGCTGAATATACTCTCACAATTAACGGAACTATAGCAATGCAATCAGTGATGAATGGAACCCCTGCTCTTACTTTTGGCCATGCATGGTATGTTGGATGTGAGTCTATATATAGGCTAAAAAGCATTTCAGAAATTAAAAAATTTTTAAATTCAAAAAAACTCAAAAAGGTAGATAAATATAAGGTTATTCATTATATGAATTGTCTTGATATAATGTCAGTTCCTTTAAGTTATAAAAAATTTCATAGGTTAATTTATCCATATTCAAATTTATCTAAAATAATTATTAAAAAAAATATAAAAAAAATAGTAAGAAGAGATTTAAAACATTTTTATAATATTTATGTCTAGAATTTTTAAAATTTGTAAAAATAAAATTAAAATTAGAAAAGAAATAACAAGCAAAGACTTAAAGCATTTTAGTGAAACATTTAAGTTAAGAAACTATGGTGAAAACACTAATTTTTATATAAATAGAAAAGAAGTAGCCAAACCATACAAGCCTGAAATCAAAGATTTATTTATCTTATATAATCTTGTTATAGATAATAAATTCACAAATATTTTGGAGTTTGGCTCAGGATGGAGTTCATATATTTTTTACCATGGTATGAAATACTTAAAAAAAAAAAATAAAACAATCAAATTTAGATCATCAAAACCTTTTTATATTTATTCAGTTGAAAATGATAAAAAATTTCTTCAAATTTCATCAAAAAGAATTGGAGACTCTAAAAAAAAAATAATTCAATTTTTTCATTCTAAATTAAAAAATAGTTACATTAAAAAACAGAAAGTTTTAACTTATCAAAAACTTCCAAATTGTAATCCAGATTTTATTTATATAGATGGACCTGATCAAACTATAGATTTAACTAGTAATAAAATTTCCAATAGGAATATCAATATTTTTATGCCAATAATTTCAAATATAGTTGAAATAGAAAGTTATTTACAAGCTGGCACTATAATCTGTATAGATGGACGTGGAGCTCAAGCTTTTTTTTTAAAAAGAGAGTTAAAAAGAAATTGGATCTATAAGTATCTAGAGAAAAATGATCAGCATTTTTTTTATTTAAACGAAAAACCTTTTGGTAAGGTAAGCAAGCTTTTATTAAAATTTAAAAAGTTAATTTAATTTAAAAATATGTTTAACTAAAGTAAAAATTTTTTTGATGTATCTATATATCTTCCTATGCAAGTAATTCTTACTTTGTTTGATTTTATCAATCCACTTCTATGTATTAAGTTATAATCTGCAAATAAAACGTCACCGGTTTTGAATTTCAACTGAAAATCATTCTTATTACTTACCTTATTTATATATACTTTTCCATTTTTAGTAATTTTCTGAGATTTACTATTTTTATATTTATTTTTTTTATGATTCTGCAGTCCTTCTAGATGTGAGCCAGGTTTAATCCATAAAGATCCATCATCTGGATTACAATTTTGCAGTGGTATCCAAACTGTTAATGAGTTTTGAGTACTATTTTTTTTAAAATACCCACTATCTTGGTGCCATCCTAAAAGATTTTTTTTATCTTTTTTTAAGTGTAAGAAAAATTGTATATGATCTAATAAAATATCACTTTTTTTACATTTAAAGATTTTTGTTACTATTGAGATAATTTTTTTATTATTTAAATATTCTCGGATTAATATATGCCTATTTAAAGCGTCATACAATTTGTTACCCAATTTGAAATTAAAACCAGGCACATCCCTCTTATATGACTCTTTTATTTTTTTATTAATCTCAATTGATTTAATTTCGACATCATTTGCTATTGCTAATTTAGATATATAATTATCTATCTTATTTATTAATTTTGAGGTTTCTGTAATTAATAAATTTTTAGCAATAAAATATCCATGTTCGTTAAATTTATTAATGTTTTTATTTTGCATATTCATTTTTCAAATTTAAAAGAGTAGCATTCAGATTTTTATGTATGATATTCATTTTGTTTAAATTTTCTTTATTCAGATTTTCAAAGTTTGGTACATTTTTAAGCGTTTTACTCATACGATAAACTTCAGCTATATAAAATAATTTTAAACAATAGTACAATCTAATTTTAGAGTTTAAGTTTTTTATTTTATTTAAATCTAATCTTTTAAAAGTTAATAAAGTTTTTTTTATTATTTTTTCCTTATAATTAATTTTTAACTGATCAACTGTTTTTAACTTCGTTGGTTTAAATTTTTTTTTTTGTAATTTTTCTTTTTTCAAAAAAATAAAATTTATTGCAGTTGCATCATTATTTAAATTTGCATGATCATATTTTTTTAATGAAGGTCTATTAATTAGACAATAATTTTTATTTTTGAAATATGAAATAAAATTTTTCGAATCATAATAATTTATTATTGGAGCAAAAAACATATCATAAGAACTTTCGTAAAAACATGGTATAAAATTTTTATATCTCAAATCCTTGTTTAGACTGTTTGTTTTAAATATTTTTAAAAAGGTTGATCTAAAATTTTTTTTATCTTTAAAGTTTAAAATTTTTCTTATGATTTCACATGTAAAATTTCTTAAATTACCAGATCTATAATTTCTAAAAAAAACTTTTCCATTATTTGTCAAAATTTTATCAAGGTTTTTAATTGCTATGTTGTCGTCATATAAATGATGCAAAACACCATTTAAGTAAATAAAGTTTACTCTTTTATTTAAAGCAAATTTTTTCAAACATAAATCTTTTTTATATACCTTGATGTTAGTAATTTTTTTTTTAAAGATAAACTCTCTTAAATGATTAATAGGATATTTGGATATATCACAAAATATATTGTACTTTGTTCCAAAAGATTGCATTGTAACGCATTCAAGTCCAGTACCAGAATTAAACGTAATTAAATTAGATATATCTTTTTTAGTAATTTTACTTTCCAGAAAATTATTCTTAATGATATTTTTATAATATAAATATTGATTTGTTTTATATTTATATTTGTCTTGATATATATGTTTATAAATTGAAACAAATTCCTTATTTAAATTTTTTTTCATTATCAGATAAATAAAACTATACTTTTATTTTATAAAATTTATCGATTTTTTTTATTAATTTTTGTAACTAAGAAATTATTTATAACCAGATGATCAATATTTGTATTAAGAAGTGTTTCTACTGCTTGTTTAGGATTATTTACCATTGGCTGTCCTTTTACATTAAATGAAGTATTAAGTAATACAGGAACTTTTGTTAATTTATAAAATTCATAAATCAATTTATAAAATTTTTTATTACTTTTTTTAGTAACTGTTTGTACGCGACAGGTATTATCAACGTGTACCACAGCTTCAATTTTGTTTTTATTTTTTATATTAACATTACATGCTATTAACATATGGTAACTATCTTGATTAATTTTAAAATATTTCTTTTGTTTTTCCTTTAATACGGCTGGAGCAAATGGTCTAAAATATTCTCTAAATTTAACTCTCTCGTTTAAATAATCTTTCATACTTTTTGGAAAAGGCTGACAAAGAATACTACGATTTCCTAGTGCTCTTGGACCCATTTCAGATCTATCTTGGAACCAAGCGATTATTTTTTGTTTATTGAGTAGTTCTGCAGTTTTATAATTTATTTTTTTTCCACAATTTTGGTAAGTTATTTTTTTTTCTTTTTTTAGTATTTTTAAAATTTCAGTATCTTTAAATTTTGAACCTAAATAAAAATTTTCATGTTTTCTAAATACAAAGTTCTTATTTTGTTGTTTATGGGATAAATAACATGCCCCAATTGAAATTCCTGCATCCCCACTAGCAGGAGTTACAAATATTTTTTTAAAGGTTTTAGATTTTTCTATTTTTCCATTTAATGAACAATTTAGGCCTACTCCACCCGATAGGCATAAATAATTTATTTTATATTTTTTTTGTAAAAATTTAAGTTGAGATAAAACAACTTCTTCAATTCTTAACTGTAATGCAGCAGCAATATCCTTATGCTTTTTTAAAATCTTGTCATCCCAATTTCTTTTTTTTCCAAATAAATTATAGAATTTATCACTTACCCACTTGTCTCTTTTTAAATGATAAGCTATCCATTCTTTATTAATTTTAAATCCTAGTCTGCTATTAATTTTTATGATTTTTCTAAAGATATCTATATATCTGTAATTTTTACCTGGAATTAGTTCTTTTGGATTACCATAAGGTGCTAAACCCATCACTATGCCTTCATCACATTTTGGTTTCCAACCAAGATAATAAGTTACTGCTTCGTATATCATGCCAAGTGAATTTGGATAATGATTTTCATTATTTATTATTTTGATCGAATTTTTATTGCCAATGCCTATCATAGATGATTCAGACTCTCCTTTACCATCATAGCTGATTGTAAAGCTTTTTTTAAAACCACTTGGATAAAATGAGCTTGCTAAGTGACACAAGTGATGAGGATGAATGTGGAAATCAAATTTATGATCAAAAAAATTTTTAATCTCATTGTCTATATTTAATGATCTTAGTATTTTTTCTTTATCATTATTTATTAAATTAAAATTATTATCTTTAATGAGAGCATTATTTATGTATTTTTCATAAACAAATCTTTTTTGGTCAAAACCAACTGAAACAATATTGATTTTATTTTTTTTTATTCCAGCAATTTTAAGGCATTCCAAAATAGAATTTTTTGGAAAATCTCTTGTATGCTTTTTGTTGTTAAACCTCTCTTCTTCACAGGCTGCAATTAGCTTACCATTAATCATTAGTGCAGCGGACGTATCGTGCCCACCGTAATTTATTCCTAGTATCACTAATTTGTTAGCCATAAGAAATTTATATATATATAGATCTTGTTTTTATTTATAGTAACAATTAAAAACTTGAAAATGAAAAATGAACTTTTGATAAAATTTATTGAAATTTATGTACGATTTTCATTAGATTTATTTAAAATTAGCCATATTTTCTTTATACAGTGTCTAAATAATTTTATTAGTAAAACTAAATTAAAATGAATACAAAAAAAAAAATTAAAAGTTTTTTTCAAAATAGAGGGAAAATTTGCTTAATTGCAGAAGCTTGTGACAATCATTTTGGCAGCATTGAACTTGCAAAAAAAATGATTGATCAATCAAAAAAAGCTGGAGCGGACGTTATTAAATTTCAACATCATTTACCTGATGAAGAAATGCTCCCTGCTGTTCCAAAATCAAGTAATTTTAAGATGCCTCTATATGAATTTTTAAAGAAATATGCATTGAAAATAAAAGATCATGAAATTTTAAAAAAATATTGTGAAAAGAAAAATATAATTTATCTATGTACGCCATTTAGTTTAAAAGCTGCTAATGAGTTAAATGAATTAGGTGTTGATTGGTTTAAAATAGGGTCTGGAGAGATGACTGATACACCTACAATAAAAGAAATTATAAAGTTTAGAAAACCAATGTTAATATCTACAGGTATGTCCAAAACAATGGAGATAAAAAGAACTTATGAATTATTCAAAGGAAAAGAAAACCCTCTCTGCTTGATGAATTGTACAAGCGAGTACCCACCGCAAATTCAGGATTTAAATCTAAAATATATAACTAAAATGAAAAAAATTTTTAAAAAAGCAGTTATAGGGCATTCGGATCATACATCGGATATTTATAGTTCAATTATTGCAGCAAGTTTAGGTGCAAAATTTATTGAAAAACATATTTACATATCAGAAAAATTTAAAGGTCCCGATAAAGATGTATCAATTAATATTTCTCAACTTAAAAAGTTGGCAGAAATTTTAGAAAATGTTAATTTAAGCCTAGGTTCAGAGAAAAAAATTCATAAAAAAGAGATTCCAATAAGAAAGTGGGCTTTTAGAAGTATTATTTCTATTAGAGATATTAAAAAAGGAGAAAAAATTAAAAAAGATATGATTTGGTCTAAAAGACCAGGTACTGGAATACCATCATATAAAATGAATAAAATTATAGGAAAAAGAGTAATAAGAAATTTAAAAAAAAATACAATGCTCAAAATGAAAGATTTAAAATAACATGAAAATTTTATTTTTTACAGGTTCAAGAGGTGAATGGGGCTATATAAGACCTATTTTGGAGCTATGTAAAAAAAAAAAATTAAATTACGAAATCTGCGTTTCCAATACTCATTTGCTAGACTCTTTTGGCTATACAATCAAAGAAATTGAAAAAGATGGATTTAAAGTTAAACATAAAATTTTTATGACCCTTGACGGTTATAATGATTTCACTACATCTAAATCGATGGGTGTATTTATACAGTCATTCACAGATGTATTATTTAATGCTAAACCAGACTGGCTTTTATTAGCAGGCGATAGAGGAGAAACTTTTGCTGCATCTATAGCATCATCCTACTCAAATATTCCAACAGCACATATACAGGCTGGTGAGTTATCAGGAAATATCGATGGCCTTGCAAGACATGCAATAGGTAAAATGTGTCATGTTCATTTTGCATCAAATCAAGACGCTTTTAAACGTCTAATTAGACTAGGAGAGCAGAAAAAAAGAATTTTTAAGGTTGGTGCAACTCAGTTGGACGATATTTATAATAAAAAATATAAAAATAAAAATGATACTTTAAATTATTTTAATTTAAATAATAATAAAGATATTGTTATTTCAATTTTTCATCCAGTAACAGATGATCAAAAAAACAATATTATTAATATAAGAAATACAATAGAGGTACTAAACAGTCTAAACGCCCAAGTAGTTTGGATAATGCCAAACAGCGACTCTGGGTCAGAAATTATTAGAAATTTGGTACTAGAGAAAAGAAACTCAAATATAAGTATTTTTAGAAATATTAACAGGCAATATTTTTTAGGTTTAATGAATATATCTAATTTTATAATCGGAAACTCAAGTGCTGGATTACTTGAAGCTCCGTCGTTTAAACTACCAGCAATTAATATAGGAAAAAGACAACATCAAAGAGTAAGAGGTAAAAATGTTTTTGATTTGGAAAAATTAAATAAAAAAAGATTAAGATCTTGTATTAATAAGATTAAAAAATTAAATAAAAATTATTTTAAAAATATGAAAAATCCTTATGGAGAAGGTGACTCTTCAATAAAAATTTTAAATGTATTGAGTAAAATGAAAAATAGTGATTTTATTTTGAAAAAAAATTTAAATTTAAAATAATGAAAAATAAATTAAAAAATTATTCTATAGATTATAACAGTACTTTAAATCAAGCGATTAAGAAAATTGAAACCAATACTTATAAAACTCTAGTTGTAACAAAGAAAAATAAAATTATTGGGATTTTAAGTGAGGGAGATATAATTAGGGCAATATATAAAAACATCAATTATATTTCTCCTATTAAAAATCACATGACGACAGATTTTAAATTTGTGAATAAAAATAGCGAGACAGAAAAAGTTTTAAGGTACTACAAAAAATATAATATTACCATAATTCCTGTTTGTGATAAAAAATTTAATTTGAAAGAAATTATTCTCATTCCTGAAATAATTAAGCTTAAGATTTAGGTTTAATTTATTTTGAATAAAATGTGTGCTTCAGAAGATTTTTTATTTTTATCTATGACTAATTGTAAATCATCCATAATAGGTTTTAAAAATTGGTTGAACATATTTAATGAATTATTTTGCTTACTTTTTTTGTTCGCAATATTAACATAAAAAGATCTCCAAAAATCAATAATATCAGTGCCAAACCACCATTCAGATATAATTTTAAAATCAAACTCTTTTTCCATATATTTTAATGATTTATAAGAATAAGCGTGAGTATGCTGTGGCGCCATAAGTCTCTGAAAGTATTTGTCAAATACAATTTCTATAAATGTTGACAGAGAATAACATGGAACAGAAATAAAAAAATATTTTATATTTTTATTAGATTTAATAATTTTCAAAATGCTTCTATTATCATAAATATGCTCAAAAACTCCTATCATTGATATCACGATCGGTTTTTTCGATTTCAATTTTTTTAAAAAAATTCCTAGTTCATCCATACTAATAAAATTTAACTTATTAAAATTATTTATTTTATTTCCAAAATTTATCATAGTTTTTGATGGATCATGTCCCTCAATATTTGTAATTTTCATTTTTTTTAGTGAAGAAACAAAATGACCCGAACCACAACCTATATCAACATAGTGATAATTATTTTTTTCAGATGGTAGTGAATTAATTAAAAATTTAGCTTTAGGATCATATATTTTGTTAACACGATTTTTATAATCTAATCTAATGTTTTTTTTGGATATATAATATTTAGAATATTCTTCACCACTATTTGATTGATAAAATAATTTTGCTAACTTAAGAGTATCTTGATTTAAGCCATTTAAATGTCCACAAGTTTTACAAAGAATATATTTAACTGATATTTTTTCAAAATATTGTCCGTCAAGTTTTTTACCACAATTTTTGCATTTTTTTCTTATGGGTTGTTTTAAATAGTGTTTAAATAACTTTTTTTGCCATTTAAATAATTTCGAATTTTCATCTATAAAATTTTTTTTAATATCGATAATATCTTCAGCTTTTTTTCCAAATTTTGTTTTTACTTTCATAATAATTTTTCACATATTTTTAATTCATATTCGTAATTTATGTCTATTGATTTTTCATAGGGCATTTTATAATAACTTATTTTTTTACCATAAAGTTTGTTATTATAGATATTTTTAGTTCTTGAAATCAATATTGCTGGTCCATTCATTACAAATATTTTTGACAAATTATTTATTTTTGTTTTTGATATAAAGTTATTTTTTAATTTATTATATAAAATATTTTTTTTATATTTATCTGAAAGTTGAAATACTGAAAATAACGTATCACACTTATTTTTTTCGAAGATTTTTATAGATTGAGTAATATCTTTCTCTTGTCTTAATGGCGATGTAATCTGTAAAAGAACAATATTTTCATATAATATTTTTTTATGTTCGAAATTCTTTAATATATACTTGATCGTGTGAATAATTTTAGATTTATCAGTTGCCAGTTTTGCTGGTCTTTTAATACAATTAAAACCAAGATTGTAAGCTCCTTTTATAATTTGCTTAGAGTCTGTTGAAACAATAATGTCATATTTTTTTTTCAACTTATGAAGTTCATTTAATGTCCAAAAATAAAGTGGTTTCTTATTTATTTTTTTTAAATTTTTATTTATTACTCTTTTTGAATTTTTTCTCGCAGGGATTATAAACAAGTATTTTTTTTTAATTATCATTTTTATATATCGCTAAAATTCTACTACCAAGATGGTTATTATGTATAAATTCAGGTGTAATGTTTTTAAATATATTTTTGGGATCTCCATAACCATCATATGGCCATTTACCAGAAAAATAACTTTTAATATTATCAATTTCGGAAACAACTGTTTCAAAAAAAATATTTTTCATTTTGTTTTTTTTTGCCCAAAAGTTAAGGCTTTTTTTGCTAAAATATAAAGTATGTTTCCATGCAAATGTAGGGCTTAGACTTCTGATTGTTTTGGTAGCTAATGAATGAAAGTTTGGAACTAAAATTAAAAAATATCCATTACTAGACAGATTTTTTTTAATAAATTTAGTCAAATAATCTAAATCATATGTGTGTTCAAATGCATCCCACATAGTAATTAAATCAAATTTATTTTGTATATAAATATTATTTATTTTCTCCCATTCAGAGTTAATTAAACTTATTCCCTTTTTTTCAATAAATTTTTTTTTCCAGTTTTTATTTACATCAAAACCATAGCATTGTTCCCATCCAAGATTATTCGCAACTTCCAAAAAAATTCCTCTACCTGTTCCTAAATCTAAACATCTTTTTTGATTAGATCCTAATTTGTTAATTATACTTAAACCATACTTATATTTTATTTTGTCCATCTTAATATTTGTTTTTGAGGAATATATTGGAACATTTGTTTTCTCATTAGAATATAACTTCACCGCAGTTTTAAATTTTACTCTAGGAGATAAATAGCCTAGTCCACAATTTTCACATTCTTTTATTTCAAGACAAAATCTTTTGGTAAACAGACTTCTTTTTTTTGATTTGCATATTGGACAATTTTTTACTTCTTCCCAATATTTATTTAATCTTTCATCATTATTTCTTTTTGATACAATTTTTTTCAACTCTTCAACAATTTTTCCATTTGCAGGACCTTTGCCTGTTCTATAAGTGCTCTTATGAAATTTTTTACTACCAAAAACTAAATTTCCATCAAATTTATTCTTCAAAGTAAGAAGCTGTTTTTTATTTTTTAAGTTAATTTTAAAAAATTTCATTTTTTTTAATTTTTTGAACTAGTTTTTAAGAATATTTCAAAACAAAGAGCTTTAAATAAAAAAGATGCATTTGATCTAAATTTATTTTTATAATTAATATCTAGTCTGAAATTATCAAAGAGTTTTTTTTTATTATCCAATTCCGTAATTATTTTTTTATCAAAAAAAGAGGAGTTCTCTAATGTATCTCTATTCATGCTAAATAATTTTCCAAACATAAAATTATCAAAAGAACCTGGCTGATTTAATTTTACTTTATTCTCAATAACGTATTTGCTAATTTTATTTTTAAACAATTTTCGTATTTTATACTTTGTATATCTCTGATGAAAATTATTTTCATCATATATTTTTTGAGACATGTAAACCAATTCTTGATTAAGAAATGGCACTCTATTTTCAATTGAATACATTGAACTAACAAAATCATCTGTAGCCAACCAATAGGGCATTCTCTTATTTTTAATTAAGTGTAAATTATATTCATTAGGGTTTGCAAAAAACATGTTGTCATCAGGTTTAAAATCGAAGTTTGAATTGAAGAATTTTTTATTATGAAATTCTGATTTATTTTTCAAATAATTATCTGAAAGAGTGAGTTTGATAGAATTTTTAAGTCCAGAAATATAATTTTTAATTATTTTATTTGTATTTTTCCCAGAAGCACAAATTGTACTTCCATTAATTAATAATTTGTATGCTTTATAAAATTTTTTGTTTTTTATTAAATATTTCAGGTAAAAAATGAACTGTTGTGCATATCCTCCAAATAATTCATCGCCGCCATTACCAGAGTATAGAACCTTAATATTATTTTTTTTTGCAGTATACCTCAGCGCAGCTGAGTTAATAACTACAGGTGAACTCACTGGATTTTTAAATTTTGAAATTAAATTTTTGAAAAAATCAAATGATATTATTTGACCTGTATCAACAAATTCGTGAGGTATTTTTGAATTTTTAACAGTTTTTTTAATTAAATTTGTTTCATTATTTTCTGACTGTAAATCCATATCTGATATAGATAAAGTTGAGGTATTTTGTTCATTTCTTAAAAAATAATTAATTACATTGCTATCAATTCCTCCTGAGAGAGGTACACATTTTTTTACATCTGCTGACTTATACTCATCAAATTTCCTTTCCATCAAATTATAAAATTCTTTATTGGTTAATCTTTCGTTTGAAAACTTTCTATTTATTTTTTGAAATGAAAGTTTTTCAATTTGTTTTTTATTTAATTTCAATATTGAGTAACTACTTGCTGGATAACTATATACATTTTTAAAAAAAGTATTTTCTGTAGCAAATGGATCTTTATTAAAACTATCAGCAAAAAAATATTTTCCAACATTAGTATAATCTATACTTAAATTAAGAAATGAAAATAAAGTATTTATTTCAGATGCAAAAATTAAATTTTTCTCGTCCTGAAAATAGAATAAGGGTTTAATTCCATAATCATCTCTTGAAATTATTATTTGTTCTTTTCTTTTATCGTAAGCTATAAATGACCACATACCTTCCAACTTACTAATACAAACTTCATATGGATAAACATCCAACATTGCAGCCAAAACCTCAGTGTCACAGTTAGTTTTAAAGTTAATACCAGTTTTAATCATTTCTTCCTTCAAGGTTTTGTAATTTGAGATAAAGCCATTAAAAATCAATATTATTGATCCAAAAGAAAAAGGCATGTTTGCTTTATCATCTAAATCAATTATTTTAAGTCTGTTAGAACCCAAAACAAGATTGTTAATTTTTAAGAAATCAGAATAATCTGGACCTCTATGATTTTGAGTTTTTAAAACTTTACTAATATCTAAGCTTGAACTTTTTTCCCCTAACAAACAGAAAATTCCACACATATTGATAACAAATTATTTTACTTGATAGCTAAAAAACCTTCAAAACAAATATATTTTGAGATTGTCATTATATCTTTAAATCCAGCTGCTTTTAAAATCTGTTTATTTCCGTTAGTTGAAAATGGCTCTAGGACTCCATAGAGACTTCTAGTTTTTGATGCAATTTCTTCAAGTTTAAATCCATTTTGAATTTTAAATTCGTCATATATTTTTAACATAATATCTTGAAACCTTGCGTCAGGGGCTCTTACTTTTTCAAAAATAATAAATCCTCCTCCCCAATTAAGAGCTTTATAAATCTTTTTTAATATTTCAATTCTTTTTTTTGGTTTTATAAATTGCAATGTGTAATAACATATAATTAGATCTGATTTTTTTAGTTTCACTTTTGATATATCGTTACAAATAAAACTTATATTTTTTTTTTTATTTTTTTTTTTAGCAAATGATATCATTTCTTTTTCATTATCAATTCCAAAGTATTTATTATTATCTATCTTCAAATTTTGATCAATTTTTTTTAATAGTTCTCCTGTGGAACATCCTATGTCATAGCAAACTGACTTTTCTTTTAAAAAAAACTCAGATAAATGCATGATTAACTGATGTCCTTCGTTATATAATGGAACAGATTTATAAATATGATTATCAAAGTTTTTTACTACATTCGGCTTTGAAAAAGTCCATTTGCCCTTTATAGACTTGATGTTATTTCCTACTTTTGTCATAAATTTGTAAAGGAATATATACTTTCTAATTTGAAATAATACATATAAGTATATTTTTAATCTAAGTAAAGTTTATCAATACAATTAACTTTAGATAATACATTATCTAAATTAAAGCCAATTACTTCACTAAAATTTTTTAATGTATCATATCTTATTTTGTTATCTTCTTTACAAAGCTTTAAAGCTTCTTCACGCGATATTAAACCTTCTCTTATTTGATTAGACCTAAAATTATCATACTCAGAAAAACCAGCTACAGTATAATAAACAAAGTTGTTAAAGGCAGTCTGGCCATCACCCATTCTCCATTGATTTTTTCCATAGGATATATCATCTTGCCAATTATAGTTTTCAATGAGAACTTTATTCATTTCTTTCTCATTCCACTTTTCATAATTATAAAAATGTAAAAAATTTTCTTTTTTAACGAAGCTTGCTAGGAAACCATTAAAGTTATCAAATAGAGATGAATTAATATATGCAGGATTTTTAATGAATTGTAAAGAATACCAGTAAAACATTTTTAATTTATTTAAAAAGTCATAAGAAGACATTCTTTGGTTATTTTTTAATTTTTGATTTATACCGGCAAACGCTAGAAAAAATTCTCTTTGTTCTAATTGGTATCCTGTAAAATGTACTACTAATTTTATATTTAATTCTTTTGATAATTCTCTTCCATAATCGATGAAACCTTTGTCACCAGCTTGTACAATTGGCAACATACCCAGGTGTGGTTTTTTTAACCACGCAAAAATATTTTTATGAACATATTTTCTTTTTTTCTCAATATCAGCAGACCTAATTATATGTTCAATGCCAAGTTTACCACAAATTTTTGCAGCATTTATTCTTGAGATATCTGTGGTTAAACCCCAGTCAAATGTATAAGCAATTGGATTCATTTTATATTTTTCTTTTAATAAATGTAGACCATAGGAGCTATCCCTTCCACCGCTTAACCCAACGATACAATCTAATTCACCATTTTTAGATCTAAACTTCTCAAGATGTTGATTTAATTTTTTTTCACCTAAGAAAGTCTGAATGTTATAATTCTTACAGTATTGACAAACATTGTTATTATCAAATTTTATTAAAGGGTAAGTTTCAGGCAAAATACATTTAGAACATCTTTTGAGTTCATCTAATTTTTTATCTTTGAACATCAAATTGTTAAAAATATTATGCTTACCGTCACTTTGAACAAATATTTTTGATTTTTCAAATCTTATCTTATCATTATCTATTTCAATTAATTCATTCTGTTTTTTATTAAAAACTACAAATTTATTTAAACATTTTTTTATTTTATCAAGCCCAATTTTTTTATCTTCGTTTAAATTAGAATTTATTATGAATTTTTTTAAAAAATTTTTTTCCGAGGCAAAACAAAAAAAATCTTTATCATTAAAATAATATAATGAACCACAATTTGAACTTAAATAAATTTTGTCCTCATTTTTATGAAAAAAAGCAATGGAATAATTGCCTCTGACATTTCTTATAAATTCATCATATTTTTCCAAAAAATCATTTTTTTCAGATATTTTTGATAATTTTTCAAAAAAATTTAATGAATCACTTTTTACATTATAACTCTCATAATTTATAGTTTTATCATTAATATTATTTTCTATATTTGTGAAAATTCCATTGTGAACTCCACTTAAATTTTTTGTTTCTATTGGTTGATTATTCTCGTAAGAAAATTTTGAGCCATTAGTTACAAGTCTAGTTTGGCCAATCAAAATAATTTGATTATCTAAATTTTTTTTTAGATTTTTATCTAAGAAGTTTGTATATTCCTTTCTTTTGATTGCTCTAGAGGGTTTTTCTTCAGATTTATATATAATAATATTATCTTTAAGTTTAAATGATACACCAAAAGTATCAGATCCTCTATTTTCACTATAATTTACGAATAAATTTATATCTTTGATTATTTTTTCATAATCATTTTTAGAGCTTATATTTTTTGCAATCCCAAAAATTCCACACATGATTATTTTTTTTTAAAAAAAAGTTTACTTAATATAAGAATAAACAAAATTATTATTAATGGTATATAAAAATTTGAATCGATGAATATATTATAACTTGCTACTTGATAGTTATAATGAAATTCTTTCAATGAACTTCCCAATAAATTAAGAGCGTAAATCATAGGTATTTCAGCCAATATAATAATTGATATAAATTTAAAGGTGTTATCTTTCATAAGACCGTAATAAATATTGTGAAAAAAATAAGGAAATATATATCTTGAAAAAAAAATTGAATAATTACTATTGGAAATTTTTTTAAAATTAAATTTTTCTAGATTAATTATTTTAGGTAAATATAAATTAAAATAATTTTTAATAAATTTTGCTGATAAGTATAAAATTAATGATCCTATAAAAACTAGTATCATTGATAAGAAAAAACCTTTTTTTCCAAATAAATATCCATTTAGTAAAATTATTATTGTTACAGGTAGAGGGGTTAAGAAGTAGATTAAGCAAGTTGAGATATAAATACATAAAGTTAAGGGGTTCGATGTATTAAGATATGTTAAATATTCAATCATCTAAATTTATTTAATTTTAAAAATTTATATTAGATTAATTTAATTTATAACTATAATCTTAAACACACCTAAATGAGTTATTTTTTTATTATTATTTACTGTTGAGTTGTTAAAATTATTATCTTCAACATTTTTTAAAAAATTTTCAAAATCGTCACTTTTATACATTACTATAAATTTTGGATTAATCTTAAGGATATTTTGCCATTCTTTATTAGGTGTGTAGGTTGAGTCATCATTTATATATCTCAAAAAATTCTTTTTTAAAATATTTGGAGGATGTGCATAATTAGACAGCGAATTTTGAGGAATTTGAATATATGCTGAATGACCTCTATACAAATAAACTTTATCATCTGGATCTAGATTTTCTCTAAGCCAATTTACCAACTGAATATGATCTTTGTAGCTTCCTCTAGTTTCTTTTTTAAAATAGATATTATAATCAAATAGCAAAACAACTATCAAAAATATAATATTTATTCTAAATAATAAAAACAAAGATTTTTTCTTTGGAGAAAATTTAACTATTAAAATAGTCAAAAAAGGCATTATTTGAATAAGATAATGTGTACTGTAAGATCCTGTTAAAAAAATCCCTAAAGAAATCGAAAATATATAAATTATTAATAAAATATTTTCTCTAATTAATTTTCTTAAATTTAAAATTAAAATAATAAATGAAATTAAATAGAAATTTAAGGCATTAAATATTTTAATATTTTCATAATTGTATAAATCGAAATTATGGATATATAAGCCAAATAAAGACAGTCTATAAAAATTAAAGAAAAAATCTACAGTCGATAAATTCTCAGCTTGAAAAAAAAAATTTTTGAAAAAAAATTCGATCCCGTCTATTGAATATATTATTATAAAAAAAAGTAACCAGGTTAAAGTTGAACCAATTATAAACGAAATAACCCTTCTTGATCCGAATTGTTTAATTTTTACAATCAAAAACAAAAAAACAAAAATATGAAGAATTATAAAATTTTGTCTTATTAGTGAAGATATTGTCAGCATAATACCAGCAATTAATAAATCTTTATTGAAAGTTTTAGTTTTATTTAAAATTAAAAAAGAAACTAATATTGGAACTAAGGCTAAGTGTTCAGTTAGTATATAATCACCGCCATCGTTAAAAAGAGTAGAAAAAAATAAATAAATAATACCCATCCACAAAGCATGTTTCGAATTATCTCCATTTTTACTTACCAGAAGAGCTGTAAAAAAAATTATTACAATTCCAAATATTTGAAATATTCTTAAATCATAGGAACTTAAATAAAGCAGTAATGCATACAATGAATATGTGAACTGTGATTTATTATCGTAAAAAGTATTAAAGTTACCTTTTAAATATGCATCTGCAATAACAAGATAAGTTTCTATATCACCTCTTAAAAGAATATTTATATCTGGGATTTTTATAATTACAGAAACTAAAATTAATATTAGCAAAATTTTGTTAAATAAAAAATTTAATTTAAATTTATTATTGCTAAGATCATCTTTAAAAATTATTTTCATAAAATAATTAATTTAAATCCAATTATTGTAATAATCCAAAATAGACTCGTAGATCATTTCTTTGTTTTGTTCTCCAGATTTAAAATTATTTTCATACATTAAGCTTGATACATGATACATATTATATGATGCGTCCTCCATTGATTTAAGAAAAATCTTCACATCATTTTCTGTAAATTTAAATTCATTGTTTTCAATTTGCCTCATGGCTTTAATTATATTTTTTTTAGTTCTAATATTTAAACAAAATTTAAATTTATTTAACCAAGAGTACCCAAATGTCATCAATGGTTTTAAATGTATTATAGACTCTAATCCAGCTGTTCCACTTCCTGTTACATTAGCTTTTGCATTTTTAATTAATTTTAGAGATGGATATTCATCATCTATAAAAATAATATTCTTACAAGAAAGTAATTCTAAATATTTTTCTTTTGTTCGATATTGTTCTCTCATTAGAAAATGTGTATGGAATGTTTTTCTATGTTCCTTTACATAAAGGAACCAACCATTAGGAATTTTTTTTGTTAAATATTTGATTAATTCAAATTGATTATATAATAGCCCAGCTTGTGGTGAAATTGTTCTCTCAGGTTCATAATGTAAAAAAAAATTTATATAATTATTTTCTAAATTAGGTTTATGCGTAGAAATTTTTTTATAAAATTTGTGTAACTTAATAGTTTTATATTCTGAAAATTTTATGTTTAAAAAAATTTTTAAATAACTTGGAAATATTTTAAAATTTTTATTTTTAATTTTCATATTAGATGCATTTGTAAGCTTATTAGATTTAAATAATTTGCTTAAGTTTAAAAAACTTTCTTTTATATTTTTCAAAAATAGTTTTTTAATTTTTGGAATAATTTTTAAAGTATCAGTATTTTTGCTAATTTTATTTTGAACCCATTTTTCCGCAGGTGGTTGAGTTTCAATATCATTTTTAATTCTCAAATACTCTTTGTTAAAATTTTTAAGAAAAATATCTTTATTCTTAAGTTCTTCTAAATTTTTTTTATAAAAATAATTAAGTTTTTTAGATGTGTTCCATATACTATCAATTAAAAATGAAAATCCACTTATGTTGGTATATGCAAATATGAGTGTTTTAATTTTTTTTATTTTGCAGATTTCATATAGAATATAATCATAAACAAAATGTGGCACTTCTTGAAAAATTACTAAATCAGGATTAAATTTTTCAATTAAAAATTCTGAATATAACAAATGGTGATTTATTAATTCCTTCTTTTCTTCTTTTGAAAAACTGTTATTCCAATTAAATCTATTAAGCATATATTCTGAAATTTTTCTAATTTTGTGAAGTTTTGTTAAATCAATTTTTGAATTAAATTGTACAAATTCATGTTTCAATTTTTCAGAAATATATCCCCTAACAGCAAACAAATTTTTTTGAAAAATTATTTCAGGAAAATTTTTGGTTACTTCAACTTCATGTTGATCATTTGCTGTCCAGTAGACAGGTTTCCAATTCTTGTTATCTCTTAAATTTTTTGCTACCTGAATTTGAAAAAAATCTTTACAGCCTATATAGAATACTCTTTTTTCCAAATTTAATTAGATTCCTTTAGCAAGGAAACCCCCGTCTACGTAAAAATCCTGGCCAGTAACATAACTTGATGCATCGGTTAAAAGAAACAGTACGGGTCCAAATAATTCTTCAGGTTCACCGTATCTACCCATTGGTATTCTTTCTATTCTAAGCTTTCTATCTTTACTTTTTTGGAATTTTTTTTTTGTCATATTGGTTTTAATATATCCCGGACCAATATTATTAATACGTATGTTATATTTAGAGTAATCAATACAAAAAGATTTTGTTAGCATTTTTAAACCTCCTTTTGAGCTTACATACCCGGGGTTGCTTGAAAAACCCAGTTCTGAGTTTAAACTAGTAATATTAACTATTGAACCTCCATTTTTTTTCATTTTATCAATTATGATTTTAGTAAAATTATAAACTGCAATTAGATTAATATTTATATTATCAATGAAAGAATTTTCATTAGAGATTCCAACAGCATTCACTAAACAATCAATTTTTTTATATTTATTTATAATTTTTTTAACGACTAGTTTTATTTTATGTTCATTAGATAAATCACATTTATAATAATCTATATTCTTATTTAGTTTGTTTTTTTTAATATCTTTGTCTATCACACAAACTTTTCCACCATTGTAAGATATTAAATTTGCTAGATTTGAACCAATACCACCTGATCCACCTGATATAATACAAATTTTATTTTTTATATTGAATAAATCATCAAGACTTTTTTTCTTTAATTTCATTTATACTTTAAAATTAATAATTAAATAATTACCAGTATTTTAGTTTATCCCTTACTTTTTTTTCTGAGGAAGTAATTACTTTTTTACCATCACCCATAATTTTTTCTAAGCTTCTTACTTGATTTGATAAATCTTTCATTCCATCAAATGACAACGAAGCTGCTTGATCACTTCCATACATTGCCCTATCTAAAGTAATATGTCTTTCTATAACTTCTGCACCAAGTACAGCAGCAGCAAAGCTGGGAGACACAGAGGATTCATGTCCACTGTACCCAACAATACAATTATATTTTTCTTTGAGTTTTAGCATATATGAGAGATTTATTTCATCTAAGGGACACGGATATGTAGAGTTACAATGTAGAATAGAATATGGGCAGTTTTTTTTAACAAAAATATTTACTGCTTTGTCAATTTCATCCTCAGTAGACATACCCGTTGAAATAAAAGTGAATTTTTTTTCATCAGCAATTTTATTTAACAACTCATAATGAGTTAACATTACAGAAGCTACTTTGTTATAATTTGTTTTATATTTTTTTAAAAATTCTAAACTTTTAAGATCCCATGGTGATGCAAACCATTCAATTTCTTTTTCTTTGCAAAAATTATCTATAATATCATATTCTTTTTCTGAAAATTCTAAACCTAATTTCTGCTCTCTTTGTGTGGTACCCCATGGGCTCTCTCTTTTTTGAGATAAAATTTCATCTGAATATACTGTTTCAATATCTCTTTTCTGAAATTTTACAGCATCATAATCACATGATTTTGCCATAGATATTAACTCTTTAGCAATATTTATATCTCCATTATGGTTAATACCAATTTCTGCAATCAAAAAAATTTTTGATTTAAAAGGTTTATTTTTCATTATTAATATCTATACATTATATATACTATTAAGCTACTAATATTTGTTAATATGGATAAAGTTAAAAATAATTTAAATAAATCCTTAGAAGAAAATATCAAAATAAAAAAAAAATTATTTTTATTAAATAAAGAAATAATCAGAGCTATTAATTTAATTCATAAATCGATTAAAGATGGTGGAAAAATAATTTTGTGTGGAAATGGAGGATCAGCCGCAGATGCACAACACTTAGCTGCAGAATTTTTAGTGAGGCTCAGGCCTAAAATTAATCGAAGACCGATACCAGCAATAAGTTTAGCACAAGACACATCAACTTTAACAGCCTGTGGAAATGATTTTACTTTTGATGATATTTTTTCAAGAAATTTGCAAGCACTGGGTGCCAGAAACGATATTTTAATTTGTATTTCTACATCTGGAAAGTCAAAAAATATCATTAATGTTATTAAAGAAGCAAATAAGATGAAAATTAAGACTATTGGTTTTTTTAGTGAATTAAAAATTAAGAAAAGATTAACAAATATTGAATTAATTGTTCCAAGCAAGTCAGTAGCTAGAATTCAAGAAACACACATTTTTTTGGGTCATTTTATTTTTGAGCAGGTTGAAAATTTGGTGCTAGGAAGGAAGTAACTCTAGGAAAAATACTATATTCAATTTATAAATTGAAAGCTCTATGTTTAAAATTCCAGTTTTGTTTTTAGCTTACAATAGACCAGAACTCACAAAAAAATCAATTAAAAGAATTGTAAATCTAAATCCTTACAAAATTTATGTTTCAATTGATGGACCAAAAGATAAAAAAAAAGACGACATTAAAGTTCAAAAAGTAAGAAAAATAATTAAGAATATTGAAACAATAAATAAAAAAATAATAATAAAAACAAAAATTAATTCAAAAAATTTAGGTTGTAAAAATAGTAATTTATCTGCATTAAACTGGTTTTTTAAAAATGAGGCAGAAGGTATAATCGTAGAAGATGATTGCTTAATTGACAAAAAATTTCTTAATTTTTGTAAAATAATTTTAAAAAAATACAAATATAATAAAAAAGTTTTTTGTATAAGTGGTAGCAACTTTCAAAAAAATAAAATTTCTAAAGAGAGTTATTATTTTTCAAAATATAATCATTGTTGGGGGTGGGCAACTTGGAGAAATAGATGGCAGAAAAATGATGGATCAATAAAATTTTGGCCAAAGTTTAAAAAGACAAATGTATGGAAAAATTTACATGATAATATTATAGAACTAAAGTATTGGAATAAAATTTTTGACAAAGTTTATTTAAATAAAATTGATAGCTGGGCTTATCCATGGACACTTTCTGTTTGGAAAAATCAAGGAATAACAGTTACACCAAATTCAAATTTAGTGACGAACATTGGTTTTGGAGCAAATAGCACACACAGTATTTTATCGGATAAAAAAATTAAATACTTAAATAAATCAAAATTCAAAAAAGATATACTTCATCCAAAATTAATAAAAGTAAATAATAATGCTGATAAATATGTTTTTAAAAAACATTTTAAAGGACAAAATTATATTTGGCCATACAGATTATTTTACCTTATTAAAATATTTTTTTTAAATCCCTTATCTTTTTTGGCTAGAATAAAAAAAATAATACCTAATAATTAGAATGAGCATTTACTATAAAATAAAAAAAATTTTTGATTTTCCAATTCCAATTTTTCTAAAAAAAAATCTAAAAAAATATTTTGGAAAAAATAATTTAGATCAACAAATAGAAGAATATCTTAATTTTGATAATGGATTTTATATAGAACTTGGAGCTCATGATGGAATTAGTCAATCAAACACTTTTTACTATGAAAAAAAAAAAAATTGGAAAGGTATCTTAATTGAACCAACCAAACATATTTTTAATAAATGCAAAAAACATAGATCGAAAAAAAATTTCTTTTATAATTGTGCATGTGTTTCTTTTGCATATGAAAAAAAAAATTTAGAATTAACATACTCAGGTTTAAAAACATTTTCTGAACATCTTATCTCTGATAACCAGAAAATTTATCAATTATCTAATCCTGAAATACATTTTGGAGAAAAAAATTTTTCTTATATTGCAGAGGCTAGGACATTAAATTCTTTATTAGACGAGTCTAATGCTCCAAATATTATAGATTTTATGAGTTTAGATACAGAAGGATCTGAATTTGAAGTATTAAATGGTATAGATTTTAAAAATTATAATTTTAAATATATGTTAATTGAAACAAACCACTTTTCAAAATTAGATGAATATTTATCAAACAAAAAATATAAATTTTTAAAAAAGTTTAACTATAACGACTTTTTATTTAAGTATGACTCAATTATTTAGATATTTTTCAAAAACAATTTTTTATTCAATTGAGATATTTTATATTTTTTTGATAAACACATTAAATAAAAATTCATTTTATATAATTTCACCAAGATTAATATCTTTCATTATAAAAAAAGTGATAATTTATAATAAGAGAGATAATTTTTTTTTCACTCAGAAAGTTAGAAATTTTTTTGATATAAATACTGTTCATCAAATTTTTGGTTATGAGGAATATAATCTTAACAATATTAATGCTTGGAAGAAAAAATTAGGGCATTATAGTAAAAAATTTAGATCAAAATTATTGATTGTAGATTGTGGATCGAATATAGGTTCATCTTCAAGATATTTTTCAGAAATATTTAAAGGTTCTAAAGTAGTCTCCATTGAACCTGACAAAAAAAATTTTTATTTTTCAAAACAAAATGTGAATTTAAGTAATACTATAATTTTAAATAAAGCTGTTGGATCTAGCAATTTTAAATATAAATTAAATAATAAATTTGATCCACGAGCTCATCAGGTAATAAAAGATAAAAATAAAAATAAAAATAAAAATAAAACGATTACTGTTAACCACTTATTAAAAAATTACAAAAAAATGAACCCATTTATAATCAAAATTGATATAGAGGGTTTTGAAGAAAATTTATTTAAAAAAAATATTGATTGGATGAGTAAATTTAAAATAATAATAATTGAAATACATGATTGGATGATCCCATCCAAATCAATTTCTGGTAACTTTATTAATGCACTTGCCAAGATATCAAAAAAAAATAAAAGAGATTTAATAATTCAAGGTGAAAATTTGATTTCAATAAGAATCAAATAATTATGAAAATTTTAGTTACAGGCGGATTAGGTTATATTGGAAGCAATATGACTTTATGTTTATTAAAGAGAAGAAATAAAGTTATTGTAATTGATAATTTATCTAATAGTAGCAAAAATGTTATTACTAAAATAAAAAAAATTTCTGGAAAACAATTTACGTTTTTTAAAGCTGACTGTAAAAATAAAAAACAGATTTTTAAAATATTTGAAAAAGAAAAACCAGATCTAGTTATTCATTTTGCTGGATTAAAATCAGTTGCTGACTCAGTAAAAAAACCTATCCTTTATTTAAATGAGAACATAAATAGTGCTAAAACCATACTTTCAGCTATGACTAAGTTTAAAATTAATAAATTTATCTTTAGTTCGAGTGCTACTGTATATGGTAATCCTAAATATTTGCCAATTAATGAAAATCATCCTACCAAACCAATTCATGCTTATGGAAAAAGTAAATTAGTTATAGAAAAATTAATCCAGAAAATATCAAATAAAAATAACAATTTTTCCGCAATTTCTCTTAGATATTTTAATCCAGTTGGTTCTGATGACTCAGGTTTGTTAAGTGATAATCCAAAAAAACCAACTAATTTATTTCCAAATATATTAAATGTAATAAACAAGAAAAAAACTTATTTATCTATATGGGGAAAAGACTATGAAACAAAAGATGGGACAGCCGCAAGAGACTTTATTCACATTAAGGACTTAATTAGTGCCCATATAACAGCAATACCTTATTTGGGTAAAAAAAGAGGTCACAAAATTTTTAATGTGGGAACTGGAAAAAGCAGGACTGTTTTGAATGTAGTTAAAAAATTTAAGTCAATAAACAAGGTTAAATTTTTAACAAAATTTAGCAGTAGAAGATCTGGTGATATTCCTGAAATGTATGCTTCAGTAAAAAAAATTAATAAACATTTAAAATGGAAGAGTAAATACTCTTTATCACAAATGTGTAAAATAAAATGATATTCAAAGTACTTAAAGATTGCATTGAACTTTTTAGCTTTTTTGAAAAAAAACAAAAAATTGATTTCTATGTTTTAATTTTGTTTATGGTTATATATTCAATACTAGAAATTATAAGCATTGGATTGTTAATTCCATTTGTAACAATTATATTGAGTCCAGAAAAAATTTTTGAATTTGGTATATTTAAAAATTTTTTAACTATAAAAAATTTTGAAAAAATTAATTTACAAGTATTTTTTACATCTATTTTTATTTTAGGAATTTTAACAGCTAATTTATTTAGGGTTTTTGTACTTTATAAAGTTGGACTTTACTCGAAAATGATACCAACATACTTATCTACTAAAATTTACAAAACAATAATAAATACTAATTACAAAGATTTTAAAAATAAAAATTCGGCAGAATTGGTTTCAATTATCACAGAAAAGATGGATGCATTGTCTGGTTTTTTCTTTAATTTTCTTAGCTCAACTGCTGCATTCATTACAACTGTTGGCATAATATCTTTTTTATTTTTTTTAGATTTTAGAATAGCGTCTATTTGTTTTATCGGTGGAGTTTCTATATATCTTTTAATTGGAATATACGTAAAAAAAATCCTTAATAAAAATTCTTTCGATCTTTCAGCTTCTAGTTTTAATAGAATTAAACATATTAAAGAATCATTCGGTTCTATTAAGCAGCTAATTATTGATAACAAGCAAAACTTGTATACAAAAATTTTTAATTTATATGAATTTAAATTTAGAAATGCCCAATTTATTCATTTGTTTTTTAGTTCTGCACCAAGATTTATAGTTGAGGGTCTGGGGATAATATTTATAGCATGTATTATTCTTCTTTTATCTCAAGGATTTAAATTTGAGCCATTAATGATTATTTCAACTGTGGGAGTAATTGCCTACTCATTTCAAAAATTACTACCTAATATCAATAGTATCTATGTTTGGTATTCTAGCTTAATTAATTATTCTACATTCATCGAGGAACTTCATGAGAATCTTAAATCATTTGATGAAATTAACAATAAACTACAGAATATTGAATTTGAAAATAAACTAAAATTTCAAAATAAAATTGAAGTAGAAAATATTTCATTTAAATACAATGAAGATGGCCCTTTAATAATTGATTCAAAATCATTCATTATAAATAAAGGAGACAAAATTTTCCTTAAAGGAGGAACCGGATCTGGAAAAACTACATGCCTTGATATTTTAATGGGTTTATTAAAACCTTCTAAAGGCAGTTTAAAAATTGATGGAAAATTAATTTCAGAAAAAAATGTAAATTTACTCCATGAAAAGATTGCTCATGTTCCACAAAATATTTTTCTATTAGATGGTACAATTAAAGAGAATATAATTTTTAACTTTGAAGAAAAAAATTTAGACATGAATAGTGTAATAGAAAGTGCAAAATTGGCAGAAATTCACAACTTTATAAACACTTTACCAAAAAAATATGAAACAAGAATTGGAGAAGATGGAGCTTTGCTTTCAGGAGGTCAGAAGCAGAGAATTGGAATAGCAAGAGCTTTGTTTAGAAATAAAGAAATTTTAACATTAGATGAAGCGACAAGTGCTTTAGATATTAAAACTGAGGAAAAAATACTTAATAATCTAAATAGCATCGATGGGATTACTATAATTCAAATTACCCATCGAAATTTAGATCCCATAAGTTATGATCAAATTATTAATTTTTAGAAAATGTTACATAAAATTAATTTTAGAAACTAATAAATTATTTTACAAAATGGATGATTATAAATAACAAATTCATATCATACTTTATACTATTTATATTTATATTTTTTTCAGTACTTATATTACAAAACGATAACTATTATTTTGATTGTAATTACTTTGAAGAATTACATGTAAATGGTTGTTACGGTGAAGTGCAGTTATTATTAGATACAAAACAAAAGTTAATGTTATTAGGCATGCTTGTAATATTTTCATTTGTATTTATTTACTTTTTCTACTCAAGAGAAGAGAAAAATTTTTTTCCAATATTTTATATGATAACGATATATTTTTTTCTAAGTTATTTTATTTACTTTCTTTTCTATCCCAAAGTACAACTTGCTGAGTTTGACAACAACATGTTTCCTATTTTTGAACAATCTACCTCTATTTATGATATAATTTTTAGTTCTCAAGTATTTTTAATTGGTTTGTTATTTTTTAATTTAGGGTATTTTATATTAAATTTTTCAAATATTAATAATTTTTTAAAATTAGATTCATTAAATTCATTTTTAAAAATTAAAGATTTAAATGAATTATTAATTATTTCTTTAATAATAAATTTTATTACATTCACTTTTTTTTATTTAATTAATTTAGGTGAAATTTTTCACCCAATAAAACAATTAAAATTTATTTTTGTTTATTTATCTGTGGGTATAAATATTTTTTTTTATTTTAATTTCAAAAATAATTTAAGATATCTTTTTTTATTACCAATTATAATTTTAATTTTAGTTGAGTTTTTTGAGGCATCACTTGCTGTCCCTTTTATGCTAATGCTCTATGTATATTTCTTATTTTTTAGTATTAAAAGAAAGTTTTTCATTATTCCTATTTTATTGATATTTTTGCTTGGGTCATTTTATAATTTTATTAAAGATGACTATAGAAAAATTTTTCTGCCTGATTTCAAAATTGAAAATAAAACTTATTTCGATAAAGAAGAACCTTTTAATAAAATAAAAGCGTTTGTCCATGTATCAAAAAAAAAAAATCTTAGAAATTAAGGACTTTAAAGATCTGAAGGAGGATTTATTATATAACTCTTTATTTAAAAGGATTTTTCATAGTGGAAGGTCACTATTAATTGTTACTGCAAAAACTCCTGAAACAGTTCCATATTTTAATGGGGAAAGCCATAAATTATTGTATGTAAAATTAATTCCAAGACTGTTTTGGCCTAATAAACCAAAAGATGAGCTTGGTAATGAATTTGGAAAAAGATATAAAGTTTTAACTGAAGCTGATACGGGCACATCTTGGAATATGCCAGTTCTCAACGAATTTTATGTAAATTATGGTTTGAAAGGTATAATTTTTGGCATGTTTTTGCTGGGCAATTTTTTTTATGTTTTAACAAGATTTTTCCCTCTTAATAATAATCAAAGTTATATTTTAATTATTGGCTCAATTATTGTTTATCCACTTTTTAATCTAGAAAGTCATTTAAGTCAGTCACTTGGAAATATACTAACGTCCTTTATATTCATGATAATTTTAATATTTTTTTTAAAAAAAATTATATTATTTTTAAATTTAAAAATAATAAAAGAAACGAATTAACGATCTTAATGAAAATAATAATTATAGTTGGTGGTAAATTTCATGCATTTAATTTAGCTAGAGAAATAAATAAAAAAAAATATCTAGCATCAATCATTACTTCATATCCAAAATATTTAGTTAAACAATATGGTATAGACACAAATAGAATTAAGAGCATAATTTTAAAAGAAATACTTTTAAAAATTTTTAACAAATTTTCGTATTTAAAAAACTTTTTTGATAGCGATACCTATTTATCAAACTATTTTAGTAAAAAAGCATCAAAATTAATTAATTATGATGATGTAGATATAATAATCGGCTGGTCTAGTTTTAGTAGAGAAGCATTTATTAAGGCAAAAGGCTATAATTGTTTAAAAATTTTGGAAAGAGGCTCAACACATATACTATATCAAGCAGAAATTTTAAAAAAAGAATATTCAGAGCTTCAGATAAAACCTTTAGTTCCTAGTCAAGAAATTATTAACAAAGAATTAGAGGAGTATAAGTTAGCAGATTATATTTCAGTACCAAGTGAATTTGTTAAAAAGACTTTTTTAATAAATGGAATAGACGAGAAAAAAATTATCAAAATCCCTTATGGTGTTGATTTAGAGGAATTTAAAATCATGAATTATCAAAATCGAGATAAACATAAATTTAAAATTATTAGTGTTGGAAGCATATCTATTAGAAAAGGATCTCATTATCTGTTGAAAGCTTTTAAAGAATTAAATTTAAGTAATGCCGAATTAGTTTTTATTGGTCCAATAGAAAATGATTTTAAAAAAATTATTAAAAATTTTAAAAATATAAATAATATTAAGTTTATAAAAAAACAAAAACAGAGTAATTTAAAATCTTTTTATAACAATGCAGATATTTTTGTTCAATGCTCTATAGAAGAAGGACTTGCTGTAGTACAGTTGCAAGCAATGGCATGTGGTCTTCCAGTTATATGCACTGAAAATACAGGAGGTGCTGAAATAGTTGATGATGGTGTTAATGGTTTTGTAATTCCAATCAAAAATATAGATATTTTAAAAGAAAAGATTTTGTATTTATATAATAATAATAATAAATTAAAAGAAATGAGTTTAAATGCTCATGAAAAAGCTCAAAGCAATTTATCTTGGGAAAATTATGGAAACAAAATTATTAATACTTATTTAAAGTTATTTAATCATCATAAAAATGAAAAAAATTCTAGTTCTAACTGATAATTTTGGGCCTCAAACCGGTGGAGCATACGCTGCGGTGAGTTCTACTGTTTACCAATTAGCTAAAAATGGCTTGGATATTAAGTTAGTTTATTTTAAAGACTCTATATCGAACAGATCTAGAGATTTATTTACCTTAATTAAAAATGCAGAAATAGTTCATTTTTTTGGTGCATGGACCTGGGTGCATGTAAAAACAATGATAATATCAATCCTATTACGAAAAAAAACTGTCATAACCCCAATGGGAGCATTTGAGGAGTGGTCTTTATCGCAAAAAAAATTCAAAAAAAAATTGGCATTGTTTGTCTATCAAAAATATTTTTTAAAAAAATCCACTTTAGTACATTGCACTTCAGAAGGTGAGGAAAGTAATATTAAAAAAATTAATAAACAAATAAAAACAGTAGTGCTTAGACACGGTTTAGAGGGCACTGAGTATAAAAAAGTTAAAATCTTTAATAAAAAGAGACGTAAAATGTTATTTTTTTCAAGAATACACCAAAAAAAAGGCATATCGGATGTCATTAAGGCATGGACATATTTAAAACCAAAAGGATGGGAATTAGATATAATTGGGCCAGCTGGTGACAATACAATTAATGTGATTAAAAAAAAAATAATTCAAACTAAATTAAATAGAAAAATTTTTTTGAAAAAACCAATTTTTATCCCAAGGGAAAAGAAAGAATTATTTAAACAATATGATGTATCAATATTGTATAGTAAAAATGAGAATTTTGGTTACTCTATTTTAGAAAGTTTAAAGCATTCACTGCCAGTTATTACAACTAATAATACGCCATGGAAAAAAATTAAAACTTATAATGCCGGATGGTATATAAATTATGATTTTGAGGCTTTAATAAAAACATTAAATAAAGTTTTTAAAATTAGAAATAAAGAGCTTTTGTTAAAAAGTAAAAATGCTTTTAGATTAAGCAAAATATACAATTGGAATAAAATAATACCTGAATATATAAAAATGTATAAAAAATTAAATTAATATGAATATATTATTAATTGGAAGACAAACTTTACAATCTGGTGGACCTGCCGCTGTAATGAATAATATAAAATTTAACTTGGAAAAAAGTTATAAAGATAAGGTTGATATTTTAGATATAAGCAGAATAAATTTTTTAGATACTATTTATGCTTTTTTTTTTTAATGAATTAAAAAAAAAAAAATTACTTAAAATTGATGTTATTCACTTTCACGAATTATGGAATATTAATATTATTATTTTAATGTTTAAAGCATCATTGCTTGGAATACCTTATATTATGACTTTTCACGGTGTTCTAAACGATTGGTCCATGAAAAAAAGAAAATTTATAAAATTAATTTTTTTAAAAATGTTTTCTAAATATATCTTTAAATTTTGTAATGGATTACATTTTTTAACGAAACAAGAGTATTTAGAGGTTAGTAAATATTCAAAATATATTAATGAAAAAGCATTTGTATTACAAAATGGTGTAGTTATTAATAAAAATATAAAATTGAGAAAAAAAAATAACAAAAGTCTTAAATTATTATATTTAGGAAGAATACATCCAAAAAAAGGTATTCAAGATCTAATTAAAGTTTTTAAAAAGATAAAAATAAATAATGATAAAATTTATTTAAAAATTATTGGACCAGACTCAGACTTTTACAACGAAATTAAAAATGATATCAAAAAGCAAAAACTTGAAGAATTAATTTCTTTCGAAAACGCAGTTTATAAATTGAAAGAAAAAAGAAAATATTATGCTTTAAGTGATTTTTTTATATTGCCTTCTTACGATGAAGCAGATTCAATGGCAATTAAGGAGTCAATTAGCAATGGTTTACCAGTGATCATAACAAAAGAGTGTAAATTTGAGTTAGTTGAAAAAGAAAATTTAGGTTTTATGATTAATCACAATGTAGATGTAATTTATAAAACTTTGATTAGATCATTTAAAATCAAAAAACAGGAATTACCCAAAATGTCTAAGGCTTGCTTAGAATTTTCTAAAAATAGTTTTGATATAAATAAAATTTCATCTAATTATAGAAATTTAATGCTAGAAATAATTTCTGGAGTGAAGTATTCAAAAAATTGGAAATAAGTTTAATTAATATTCTTACGAAAATTAAAATTTAGAGTAAAAATTGAAAAAGTTAGCAATCATAACAACTCATCCTATACAATATCAAATACCACTTTTTAAAATACTAAAGAAATTTGGGATCGAAGCATATGTTTTCTTTGCATCTAGACATGGAATGAGTTTAAAAAATAAAGATCCTGAGTTTTTAAAAAAAATAAAATGGAACAATGAAAAATATTCATTAAGTGGATATAGAAGTTTTTTTTCAAAAAATCAGAAAAGAAATATTGACGATTTCAAACTATCTTTTGATGAAATTGAAAATAAATTAAAAAAAGAAAAATTTGAACACATTTTAATTTTAGGTTGGAATAACTTACATTACTTAAAATCTTTCTATTATGCTTTAAAGCTAAATATAAAAATTATTTTAAGAGTAGAAACGAACTTAAAATCTCAAGTAAATATTTTAAAAAAAATAATTAAATTTATTTTTTTAAGATTTTTATTTAAAAATATTACTTACTTCTTAAGTATTGGGAAGCTGAACAGGCAGTTTTACTTAAGTCACAATATTCATCAAAAGAAAATATTTCCAGCACCTTATTTTGTAGACAATAAATTTTTTAGCTTAAAAATTACCAAAAATAATATAAAAAAAAAATTTAGATTAGAAGATAAAAAAATTATATTATTTGTTGGGAAATTAATTGATAGAAAAAATCCAATAGAATTTCTAAAGTTAGCAAAACAATATCAAACCAAAGCTAAGTATCATTTTATTATTATTGGAGATGGGTATCTAAAAAAGGATTGTAAAAATTTTATAAAAAAAAATAGATTAAAAAATGTTTCATTAAAAGGATTTGTGAATCAAAGAGAATTAAGAAAATATTATAAGATGAGTGACTTGATGATTGTTACCTCATTATACGAAACTTGGGGGTTAGTAATTAACGAGGCATTTTGTTTTCATGTGCCAGTAATTTGTACTTCAAAATGCGGAGCAGCAAAAGATTTGATTATAAATGGTAAAACAGGTTACACCTATAAATCTGGAAATTTGAATCAACTTAAAAACAGATTAAAGTCTATACTTAATGACAAAAAACTAAGAAAAAAAATGTCCTTAAATATAAAAAACCACATTAAAAAATATTCAATAGTGAAGACTGTGGAGTCATTATTAAAAATATTCGATGAAAAGTAAAAAAATTTTAATTTTAGGGTCTAAAGAAAACTTTTCTCTCGAAAGAATGTACGGCAGAGCTTTTAAGTTAATTGGATCAAAAGTTTATTTTTTACATATATATGACATAAAAAAAAAGATTATATTTAAGCTTATCTGGAAGTTTTTAAGGTTTATTATTTTTTATAATATTAGAAAAAAAATTATTAAACGATTAGAAAATAATAAGATTAAGTATGATTTAATTGTTATTTTTAAGGGTTTATACATAAATGAAGAATTTTTAAGCTATGTAAAAAAAATACAACCTGAGGCAAAAATAATAAATATTTTTACTGATGATCCTTTTGATATTAGTTATTTTAAAGATATATCTAATAAAAATATTCTAAGGTGTATAAATTATTTTGATAATCTATTTATTTTTTCAAAAAAAATTTTAAAAAAATTAGAAAAAAAGTTTCCTAAAAAAAAATTCAATTACTTACCATTTGGGAGTGATAACAAAATTCATAAAAAATATTTAAATAATAGTAAGAAAAAATTTGATTTATCTTTTACAGGTACAGCTGACCAACAGAGATTTAATTATATTAATTATTTGAAAGAATTTAAAATTATTTTAGCAGGAAGTGATTGGGAAAAATTTAAATTACCTGAAAATATAAAGTACATTGGTAAAATTGATGCAAAAAAATGTTCTAAAATCATGTGCCAAAGCACTGTAAGTTTGAATATTTTAAGACCACAAAATAAATTTTCACATAATATGAAAACATTTGAAATTCCAGCGATGGGAGGCTTAATGATTACAAAAAGAAATTTTGATCAGAATAAATTTTTTCAAGAAAATCATGGATGTTTAATGTATGGTAACAAAGAAGAACTAAAGCTAAAAATTAAAATGGTTCTTAAAAATCCAAAAAAATTCGATAAAATAAGACAAAATGGATATAGAGTATCTAAAGGACACTATTATAAAGAAAGAGCAAGAAAAATATTAAATATCACTTTTGATAAATGATAAAAGTAATAAAAAAATACTTATTATATTTTGTTTTAATTACAAGTATTTTTTTTTTAATAATAAATAATTTAGAATTAAACTTTCAATCGTTGAGTATAATTCTCAGTTTATACTGTTTGATTTTAGTTTCATTTATAAATTACATATATAATTTTAAAACCTTTTCTTATTTACCAATATTTCCGTTAATAAATATTTATTTCTTAATCTGTTATTTAGGATTTTTTTTTTTAGATAAATATTCACTAATTGATATTAACAATTCTTTAATAAAAATTAATGATCTTGATTATTCAATTAAAATTTTATTTTCTGGCTATATTTCTATAACATTAGGTTATCATCTGTTTTTAATTTCTACAAAAAAATTCCAAAGAAGAGGCTTTGATTTTTTTAATTTAGAAGATAAAGAGATTCTTATTATAGGAATATTATTAACATCTTTAAATATTATCTTTTTTTATATTTTAAAAATTCAATTTTTGATTTCCTCATTAAGCCAATTAAAATACCCAATACTTTTAACTGGTATTGGCCTCTTAACTCTTTTTGTAGTGTTAAATCAAAAAAAAGGCATAAATTTTAAAAATATATTTTGTATAATATTAATTTCTATACCTTTAATTTTAGAAATTTTAACGGGTACTTTGGCTTTTCCATTTATGGTTATATTTATGATTTTTGTTTTTGTATCTTATTTAAATAAGAAATTTTTTATAGTTCCAATTTTAATTATAGCCTTAGCATTTAGTTTTTTTCATTTAGGTAAATATGAATTAAGAAATTTGTCATCAAATAAAATATTTGTTGGATCAGAGTATAATAAAATTCAGATATTTATTAATGTTTATAAAAATGTTTTTAAAGACAGTATAGAAAAATTTCAAAAAAAAATAAGTTGTAACAAACAAATTCAAGATAATTCCATAGATAATAAAGATTGTAATTTTGATAGAGATTTAAGATTGGAAAAAAGAGTCCTACATAGTTTTTTTTCTCTATTGCATGTAACAAAACTAACAAAAGAAGATGCTGATTCCGAAAAAAAATTGTTAGGTCGTTATAAATACGTTCCTTATTGGAACGGCTATAGTTACAAGATATTATACTCAAAATTAATCCCTAGAGTATTTTGGGAAAATAAACCATCTGATGATCTTGGTAATGAATTTGGACATAGGTATTTTATTTTAACAAAAGAAAACACCAAAGATAAATTAATACATGATACAAATACTTCATGGAATATGCCAATTTTAAACGAGTTTTACGTTAATTTTGGTAATGAAGGAGTATTATATGGAATGTTTTTAATGGGCCTTTTGTTTGGATTAATTGTCAAAATGGGAACAATTCAAAATAAAAAAAACCTAGAAGTTATAATATTCTTTTTTTTATTTACCCCATTATTTTTTATGGAAAGTCATTTTTCTTTGTTATTTGGTGCCATTATTCAATCTTATTTATTTTTAATGTTAAGTTGTTACATTTTATTAATTATTTTAAGAAAATATTATTAATATTAAAGTGAAAAAAATTATTTGTTTTAGAAATTCGAAATTAGGAGATTATTTAATTTCAATACCTGCTTTAAAACTGATTAAGGATAATAACCCCGAAAGTAAATTATATTTTCTTTGTGCAAAAAATAATTATTTCTTAAATTTACCAAAAAAAATTGAAAAAAAAAAAATTGTAGACGAATTTATTTTTTATGATCATAGTTTTTTAAATTTGTTAAAATTAATTAAATTTTTAAAATCAAAAAAATTTAATAAAATTTATTACATTCAAGAAAAACCAAATTTGTACAGGGAGACCAGAGATTATTTATATTTCCGCTTGTTAGGAATTCCAAAACTGTATGGTTTTTTTGAAAAAAGATTAGATTATGCAAGCTTCAGTGAAACTTTTCAAGTTGCAAAAAGAATAGATAAAAATATTTCAAAAAATAAAATTTTAAAATTAATACAATTTAAAAATAAAATTGATCAACCCATTTATAAATTTAAATATATTACAATATCTATTGGAGGTTTCTCTCAACCTAAAGTTTGGGATATAAAAAATTGGTCTACACTGATTCAGCTAATAAGCAAAAATCATAGATATAAAATAATAATTCTTGGAACAAAAAATGATATCAGGAATTCAAATTTTCTAATGAGACAAAATAAAAAATCAATATTATCGTTATGCGGAAAAACAAATATAAAACAATTATTAAACATAATTAAATTTTCAAAATTTCATATCACAAATGACAATGGTTCTATGCATGCTGCCACACTATTTCAAAAAAAAACATTGTGTCTATTCAACAATCATGACCCAATTGGAAAATGGTACCCTGAAAATAAAAATTCAAAAATATTAAGACCAGCCAACGGTATAAATTCTATTAATCCTTATAAAGTGTATAGAATACTTGCGAAACTATTTTAATTTATTAATTATTTTTGATGATGAAAAATTATTTTTTTTTTTAAATAAAATAACATTGAAATATTTTGCACCTGCTATCTCTGAAAAATCATAGTCATCACCTTTAATTATTACATCTGGATTTATATTTCTAATTAAATTTAAAGGAGTTTTTTGATCAAAACTAATTATTTTATCAACTATTTTTCTTTTTTTTAAATTTTTAATTCGTGTAGATAAATTATTTACTGGTCTTTTAGGACCTTTATTTAACCTAACGCTTCTGTCAGAATTAATTCCCAATATGACTTTTTTTCCAATTTTTTTTGCAAAAAGAAGTAAATCTTTATGGCCCTTGTGGAAAATATCAAAGACTCCATTGGTAAATACTATATTTTTTTTAAAATCAGAAAATCTTATGACTCTAATTTTTTTTTTTGATACGCATATCGATGCTGCATAGCTTGATAATTCTACGGCAGTAAAAACATCAAAACCTTTAAGATAGTTGTAAATTATCCCAGAAAAAAAAATATCTCCAGCTCCAATTACATTTGGGTCTTTATAACTTTTAACTTTATAAAAATTATATTTACCATCTCTATTAAATACATGAACACCCAATCTATTGTTTGAAATTATGAGCCAACTCCATTTCATAGATCTCATTAGTGAAAAAGCTTTTCTTTTTGTAAATTTACCACACCATTCTTCAAATTTTTCCATGTTAGGTTTTACCAGAAACGCTTGTTTATAGAATTCTGGATTATTTTTTGGATCTATAAAAGTGAGGCATTTTTTTTTAATTAATTCTCTATGAAGATTTTTATTAATAAAGCCTTTTTTGTAATCTGAGACAACAACTAAATCATTTTTGTTAATATACTTGGATAATTTTTTATTTATTAATTTATTAACATTTATATTTTCTATATCTTCACGAAATATTTGTTTATTTCCATCAAAATATCTTTTTTTTAGTGTTGAATTTTTTTTTGCTATTAAAATTTTATGGTCTATCTTTTTTTTATTTAGATTGTCAATTATTTTCAAACCAATTAAATCATTTCCTACTTCAGAAAAAAATTTAAAATTTATACCCAAAGATTTTATATTCAAACATAAATTGCCAGCACCTCCTAAACTAGTTTTAATTTTTTTAGTTTCAAATATCTTTATTGGTGCTTCTGCTGATTTTTTTTGAATTCTTCCTTCAATCCACTCATCTAACATTACATCACCAATAATTTTAATTTTCTTTATCATTACCCATAAACTTTCTTTATTAGATTTTTTTATTAAAATGTTTATATCAATAGGTATTAAATTAATATAATTAGGAAAAAAAATGAAACAATAAATTAATAAATAATTTATTGCTTGAATTTTAATTTAAATGCTTAAAAATTGTATCTTAAATTTAAATATCAGTATGTTTAAAAATATTTAATGAAAATAACAGTTATTACCGTTTGTAAAAATAGTGAAAAGTCAATCGAGAAAACAATTAAGTCTATTTTAAATCAAAAATATCATAACGTTGAATATATAATAATTGATGGACAGTCTATCGATAAAACTCTCTCAATTATAAATACTTATAAAAATTCAATTTCTAAAATAATATCTGAAACTGATGATGGTATATATTCAGCCATAAACAAAGGAATTAAAATTTCAACCGGTGATGTTGTATCAATTCTCCATTCAGATGATGTTTTTTATGACGAAATGGTCTTATCAGATGTAGCAAGAAATTTTCAAGAAAACAATAATTTAGAATGTTTAATTGGGACTACAATAATGAAAATGAAATTTAAAGATTATGTTTTAAGAAAATATTCTCCAATTAATTTTAAAAAATGGATGTTTTATATAGGAATTTCTCCACCTCATCCCTCTATGTTTGTAAAAAGATCAATTTATAATAAATATGGAGCTTACAAGGAAAATTATAAGATCGCGGCAGATTTTGAATTTTATTTAAGAGTAATAATGAAAAATAAAATTAGTTATCAATTAACAGATAAAAATTTAGTTGTTATGCGGTATGGAGGTGCTAGTACTAAATCTATCAAGAGTAACTTTATTGCTACAAAAGAAATATTAAATTCATTTAAGACCAATGGTCTTTATACTAATTGGTTTTTTGTTTCTTTAAGATTTTTATTTAAACTTTTGCAATTTGTATTTAAAAAATGATAACGACAGTTAATAAAAAATTTTCGATTTTATCTTCTTTTCTTCTCATACTAATTCCTTTTTCCTTAATAACTGGTCCTTTTGTTCCAGACTTACTTTTAGTTATAATATTAGTGAGTTATTTGTATTATTTTATACAAAAAAAAAATTATAATTTTTTCGGTGACAATTTTATAAGAATTTATTTTTTAATATGTCTGTATTTATTTATTATATCTATCTTAACGTTCAATTTTATTTCTATTAAAAGTAGTATTTTTTATTTTAGATTTGGCTTATTTGCTTTATTTGCAAGTTACATAATTTTAAACAATAAAGATTTATTAAAATATTTATTTTATTTTTTAATATTAATTTATCTTTCTTTATTTTTTGACTCATTATATCAATATTTTTTTTCTAAAAATATTTTAGGATTTGTTTATAGTCATAAATCTAATTTTAGAATAACAAGTTTTTTTGGTGATGATGAGGTATTAGGTAGTTATACATCTAGATTCTTTCCTTTTTTGATGTTTCTTGTGATATGGAATTTAAAAAATTATTCATTCAAAAAATTTTCTCTTGTAATTCTTGTTTTAACAATAATAACATTTGTTATTATACTGCTAAGTGGAGAAAGAACCTCAATAGGTTTATTTCTTCTGTCACTTTTGTTTATTTTTTTTTCATCAACAAAATTTAGAAAAAGTTTATTAATACCATTTTTAAGTATCATTTTAATTTTTTTAGCAACCGTGTCAGTAAGTGAAAAAGTTAAAAATAGAGTTATAACTCAAACTTTAACCCAAATGGGACTTAGTTCAGAAAGTGAACGTATTCTTTTATTTAGCGAAGTTTATGAGGGTCATTACAAGATCTCATACAATATGTTTAAAGAAAAACCATTATTTGGACATGGAGCTAAAATGTTTAGAGTTTACTGCATTAAAGAGGAGAATTTTGTTGCCAATGATGCTTGCACTACTCATCCCCATAATTTTTATGCTCAAATGCTCTCTGAGGCAGGACTTGTAGGCTTTATTATTATGTTTAGTGTATTTGCTTATATTTGTTATCTATTTATTTTAAATTTTTATTCATTATTGTTTAAAAAAAAACAATTACTTAGTGATGAAGCGATTTGCATATTGAGTTTTTATTTTATGACTTTATTTCCACTATTACCCTCTGGTAATTTTTTTAACAATTGGTTATCTATAATAGTATATTACCCATTAGGCTTTTTGTTATTTATAATAAAAGATAAAAAATTTTATGCTTGAAATTCTTATCCTGTTAATATGTGTAATAAATATTCCTATAATTCTTATCTTTAATAAATTAACTAAATTTATAAACATTAATGATAAAGCTGATAATATAAGAAAGTTTCATAAAAATGATGTGCCTTTATTTGGAGGGATTTTAATATTTTTTAATTTAATAATCTTAATTGCGGTTGATCAAATAGTAAATTTGAACATTTTTTTAGAGATCGAAGCAAGGAGAGAATTTTTTTCATTTTGTATAGGGTTTTTACTTTTTTTTTTAATTGGTATTTATGATGATAAATATAATTTAAGTGCAAATAAGAAATTATTTTTAAATTTTTTTATAATTTTATTTATTATATTACTTGATGATAGCCTAGTAATTAAAAAGCTTAATTTTTCTTTTTTTGATAACCCAATTTATCTAAAAAGTTTTTCCCATTTATTTACAGTATTGTGTATTTTACTATTTTTAAATGCTCTAAATATGTTTGACGGAATAAATCTTCAGGCTGCATTTTATTGTTTGATTATTTTTACAATTTTTCTTCTCAAAAATACTTTTTATACATTAAGTATAATTTTAATTTTTATATTAATTTTATTTTTAATTTATAATTTTTTAAATAAATCCTTTTTGGGTGACAGCGGAACACAAGTATTAGCTTTTTTAATTTCATATATTTTAATTAAATCACATAATGCTACTGAGATTTTTACACCTGAAGAAATTTTTGTTATTTTGTCTATACCTGGAATAGATATGTTTAGGTTGTTTTTATTTAGAGTTTTTAAAGGAAAAAATCCTTTTAGTCCTGATAGAAGTCATATTCATCATTTAATTTTAGAAAAATTTAATAAATTTCAAACATTCGTTATTATCCAAGTATTAATTTTGTTTAATATTATTATATTTTATATTTTCGATAATAAACTCTACACATTATTATTTACCACTTTTACTTATTTAGCTTTATTTTTTTCATTTTATAAAACAAGGAAAAAAAATTGAATAGGTTAATAAATATTTTAATGAGTTTAATTTTTTTAATAATTTTATTTCCGATTATAATTATTGTTTCGTTCTTAATTAAAATAGACTCCAAAGGTCCAATTTTTTTTGTTTCCAATAGAGTTGGTCAATATAATAAAATTTTTAAGATGATTAAATTTAGAACAATGCACACAAATACAAGAATAGTTGAGACAAGTAAGTTAAAGAATGCAAATTCAAAAATTACAAAATTAGGTAAAATTTTAAGAAAGTATAGTATAGATGAGACTCCACAGTTTATCTCTGTGATACTTGGGGACATGAACATTGTAGGACCTAGACCCGCTCTTCCATCACAAATTAAATTAATTAATAGTAGAAAAAAATTTGGTATAGATAAGATTAAACCAGGTTTAACAGGTTATGCTCAAGTAAATGGACGCGATCTGATTACTGATAAAAAAAAAATTAATTTAGAAATTCAGTATCTTAAAAAAAAAAATTTCTTATTAGATCTGGTTATTATTGTTAAAACAATTAAAGTTGTTTTAAACAAAATAGGAGTGTCTCATTAAAAAACTACTTATGATTAAATTAAACTTAGATAAATTTAAAAATTATCAGAAAAAAACTTTCCTTATTTTTTCTGATTTTGTAATTATTATTTTTTCTATTCTTGCCTCTTATTCTCTAAGATTGGAAGAAATTTATTCATTAAATGAAATTGATTTTAGAGTTTTCCTTTTATTTTTGGCAGTTTTTTACATTGTTTTTTTTGTAAATAATATTTATCAAATTTTAATTAGATATTTTGATTATTTCTCAATAAATAAAATTGTAAAATCTATATTTTGGTGTTTTGTAATTTTAGTTCCTATAAATTTTTATTTGTATAAATTTATCTATTTCCCAAGATCTATATCTTTTATTGCAGTATTAATAATTGGTACTTTAATTATATCTCAACGTATATTTATTAATTTTGTAATAAATTTGAAATTAAAAACAAAAGTTGAAAAAAAAAGAACATTAATTATTGGAGTCAATAATTTTAATATTGATCTAATTAAAAATATTAGGCAAAAATTAGGTGATGAAAAAGTTGAAGGCTTAATTGACACTAAAAATTTGCACAAAAAAAGAGAACTTAATGGAATAAAAATTTATAAAAAGAGTGAATTAAATAGAATAATTGAAGAAAAAAAAATTAATGAAATTATTATTGGTAAAAATAGTTTAACAAGTAAAGATAAGACCAGTTTATTTAAAAAATATGAAAATAAAAATATTCGAATTAAAAATTTAGATTTTAATAAAAATAAATTAAGTAATTATTTAAATGAGACAATAATATCTAATTTAAATTTTTTCGATATAATTAATAGACCTAAAATTAAAGTTAAAAAAACTATACTCGAAAAAAAAATTAAAAATAAAATTATACTTATTACTGGTGGTGGAGGATCAATTGGAAGTGAATTGTGTTTAGAGATATTAAAACACAAGCCTAAAAAAGTTTTTATATTAGATATATCAGAATTAAATTTATTTAATTTAATTAATAAAATTAAAGAAAAGAAATATAATTATAAAAAAATCAAACCAATATTGGGAGATTGTAATGATATATTTTTTTTAAATAACTATTTTAAAAAAATACTTATTGACGATATCTATCATGCAGCTGCTTACAAACATGTTAATCTTGGTGAAGAAAATCCTTATGCGATGATTAAAAATAATATTTTTGCAACTAAGACAGTTGTTAACTTTGCTTTAAAAAAAGGTATAAAAAATTTTATTTTTATTAGTTCAGATAAGGCTGTTAGGCCAAAAAGCATATTAGGTTTTTCAAAAAAATTTGGTGAAAAAATAATAAAATCCGAATTTTTAAATAATAAACAGTATTGCAAAACTAAGTTTACTATAGTGAGATTTGGAAATGTAATTGGGTCTAGTGGCTCTGTAATTCCAATATTTTTAGATCAGATCAAGAGAAGTATGCCTCTCACAGTAACTCATAAATCTGTAAAAAGATATTTTATGTCAATATCTGAAGCAGTTCAATTAGTGATTAATGCATCTTATCTAAATAAAGATAATATCAAAATTTACGCAATAAATATGGGTAAACAAATATTAATATATGATTTAGCAAAGCGCTTAATTAGATTATGCGGCTACACAATTAAAAATAAAACAAATAAGCATGGAGATATTCCAATTTTAATAACTGGGCTTAAAAAAGGAGAAAAATTATCTGAAGAAATAAGTCTTGGTGAAAATTTATCAAAGACATCACATTCAGACATAATGTTATGTAATGAAAAAATTAATATTTTGAATATAGATAAAGATTTAAATAAGATTCAAAATTTATCTTTCAAAAATATTACAAAAATTAATATAAATAATTTTTCAAAATGAAAAAAAAAATTCTGTGTTTTGATTTAGATAACGTTTTATGTAAAACAATAAAAAATAATTATAACAGAAGTACACCATTAAAAAAAAACATTAATTTAGTAAACAAATTGTACAGTAAAGGTTATTATATAAAAATTTTTACTGCTAGATTTATGGGTAGAAATAATCAAAATGTGTCTAAAGCTAAAAAGCAAGGCTTAAAATTTACTAAAGTACAATTAAAAAAATGGAAAATTAGTTATCATAAATTAATATTTGGAAAACCTAGCTTCGATATTTATATTGATGATAAAAGTTTTTTTTTTGATAAAAATTGGTCATCTAAACTTAAAAAAAAGTTGTTATGAAAAATCTTGATGCATATATAAATAATTATAATAAAAAATTTCTAGAGCTTTCAGAGATTAAACCAGAGATAGTAAAAAAAATTAAAAAATTATATAAGATTATTATTAATATAAAAAAAAATAATAAAAAAATAATTATTGTTGGTAATGGTGGTAGTGCTGCCATCGCAAGCCATTTCAGTGTTGATATGACAAAAAATGGTGGTGTTAGGTGTATAAATTTTAATGAGAGTGATCTTTTAACATGTTTTTCTAATGATTATGGTTATGAAAATTGGGTTAAACAAGCACTAAAATTTTATTCTGATAAAGGTGATCTTATTATTCTTATTTCAGCTAGTGGAAATTCAAAAAATATGATTAATGCTGCTAAATATCTGAAAGATAAAAATAAATTAATTACATTCACCGGTTTTGCAGAAAAAAATAATTTGAGTAAATTTGGATACATTAATTTTCATGTAAATTCCTCTGAATATAATTTTATAGAAAATATTCATCAATATTGGCTATTAACTTTGGTAGATATTTTTTATAAATTTAAAAATAACTCTTAATATTTTAATTTTTTTAATAAATAAAAATGTTTATTTATAATATAAAAATAACACATTAAAGATATAGGGACCAAATGTTTGCCTGTAGCCCAACCTGCAATCAAAGGAAGAAGGCTAAAACCCAGCATTGAAATAAAAATTATATCTTCTTTAAATATTTTTTTATTCTTTATAGAAATACATAAAAAATAAATTGATAATATTATAGATAAATTCAATAAGAATTTATTAATTACATAAGAAAATCTAATATGATTATCAAAATTTCCATTTTTATCAGGATTAGCTCCGTCTCTTTTTATATTAAATAGTATAACTGCTAATTTTTTTGGTAAAGTTTTCAAATAACTTATCTTATTTTTATTTTCAGAAAAATATTCTGAATTAATACTTTTGAAATGGTCAAAAAATTCCCACTCATTTTTAATATTCTTAGGAAAGTCTATTTTATTAAGAAGTAAATCTAATGACTTTTCAGGATAATACTCAAAAAAACTTTCATCGGTTGCTATTGTTAAACCTAAAGAATTTACAGTAAGGGAATTTGTTCCTATTGCAATTCTATCTGTTTTATTAAAACTAAATCCAGACCAAATTAACATTGCCAAAATAGGTCCCAGAAAAATAAAATTTTTTTTTATTTTAAATATTTTTTGATTTTCAATAAACCAAATAATAAATGGTAATCCAACACAAACAAAAAACATTGATGTTTTTGTTAGATATAAAAAGAATAATAAAATCGTTGATATAAGATATTTTTGTTTTAGGTTTGATACTAAAATTAAAAAAAGACTAGGAAATAGTATTGATGTTATATTGTCTGCATATTCAAAGTTAAGAGTGGTTAGTAAATTGTGAGGTACAAAAAATATCAATAAATATAGAAAAATATAGTTATTGTTTAGTTTATATGATTTTAAGTAAAAAATTATAGCCCAAAAAATAATTGAGAAAGTGATTAAATTTTTAATAATTACTATAAGATAAAAATTATGAGTAAATTTTGATATTGAGAAAATAGTTAGTGGCAATACAGGTAATTTTTGCAATGCAAAATTAAAATCGTAAAATAAAAATTTACTAGAATAGTCTCCATTTTCTATTAAATTTGAAATTAAGGGACCATTTCCATATGTTATGTGTTGAAAATTCATATTATTATTATTATCAACTATATTTAAATAGGCACCAAACTTAGATACAAATAAAATGGAGAATAAAAGGGAGACAGAACAAACAAGTAGCAAAAAAATAATATACTTTTGAGATATTGAGGTATTTTGAATAAATTTCATATTATTTTTTATATGTTATAATTAAAATATTATTGTAGAAATCTATAAACTAATTTTTATACCAATTTAACAAAATTTTAAAAAATTACCTTGAACAAATATTATACAAAATTAAGTCTAGATGGTTATAATGTAGTTAAGATTCCTAGATATCTAATTAATTCTATTAAAAAAGAAATCTTAAATGACATTAATCAAAAAATTTCATCAAAAAAATTTAAATCTTATAATGATTTTACAAAATTTATAAAAAAAATCCCTGATGAAAAATTCATTAAAATATTTGGAAATAATCTAAATAGAATTCTTAATGCAAAAATAACAAAGGAAATAAATTTGTGGGTAGAGAAAAATATTCCTTCTAAGATCAATAGTAAAAAAGCAGCATTAAATTTAATATCCAAAAATGAATTTCAAAATAATAAACTTTTAAAAAAAAATCAATTTAGTGCATTTTATAGAGTTGTTAGAAAAAATAAAAATGATGTAGGTCATCCTCATAGAGACTCATCTTTTTGGAAAATGGGAGAAACAAGAGATACTTATTTTAAACACAATATAGTTTGGAAATTATGGATACCAGTTTTTGGAGTTAGCAATCAAAACACTTTAAACATGGTGCATGCTAGTCACACAGAAAAAATTAAGATTAGTTATGTTATGAAGAATGGAAAGAAAAAACCAAAAATATCAAAAAATTATATAACCAAAAATATAAAAAGAATAAAAAAACCTATTAAAGATTATGTAAGCGAAGGAGTATTGTTTCATAAGGACATGGTGCATTTTGCAAATGTAAATAAATCTAGTGATTGTAGAATATCAGTAGAATTTAATATATTAGCAAAATGAAATCTAAATTAAAAAAGTATGATAAGAAACTATTATTAATTTATTTAGTTTCGTTTATTTCGTTATTTTTATTAATAATGATTTATTTAGATTTTAACATTAATAATATTTCTGATAAATCTTATCTATTAGAGCAATCAATTAAATTTGAGTTTTATATAAACAAGAATTTTCTAGTTTTTTTTTTTCTATATTGTTTTTTATTTATTACTTTAATTTCAATAATCCCATTCACTTTACCTGCTATAATTTTGACAAGTATTATTTATAAACCATTGTTAGGTGCTATAATTTCAACTATTTGTATAACAATTGCCTCTTCAATTTTTTTCATTTTTTTTATTAGATCAAATTTAATTTCTTTATTTAATTTAAAAAAAATAGAAAAAAATAAGTTTATCTCGAAATTAAAAAAAAACGAACTTTTATCTATTTTTTTATTTAGAATAACAGGAGGAGGCGGGCTTCCATTAATTGCACAAAATATGATTTTGTTCTATTCTAAAGTTCAATTAAAAAATTTTTTTTTAGGAACATTGATAGGAACTTTTCCTGGAAATTTAATAATTAGTTTTTTAGGTATAGGATTATTTGAGGTCATTAAAGGTTTCTTATTAAGTTGAAGATTTAAAAAAATGTTAATATAAACAATTTTAAAATTCTGTAATGGAAATAGATTTTATAAGTAGCAATCATAAGAAAACTAAAAGAAATTACTTAGAAAGAGTAAATTCAATTAATAAAGCGGATGCAGCCCAAAAAGCAAAAAAGTGGGATTTTGATTATTGGGATGGATCTAGAAATATTAATTATGGTGGTTACCATTATGATGAAAGATGGGTACCTATAGCAAAAAAAATAATAAATCATTATAAATTAAATAATAATTCAAAAATACTTGATATTGGATGTGGTAAAGGTTTTTTGCTCTATGAATTGAAAAAGATACTACCAGGTTCTGAGGTGAAGGGTATAGATATTTCCGAATATGCGATAAAAAATTCCAAAGAAGAAATCTCTAATTTTTTAACTTTGGGAAATGCAAATAATTTACCCTATAAAAATAAAGAATTTGATTTAGTTATCTCTCTAAATACCCTGCATAATTTATACATATTTGATCTTATAAAATCATTAAAAGAAATACAAAGAGTCTCCAAAAAAAATAAATATATTTGTGTTGAGTCTTACAGAGATGAAAAAGAAAAAGTAAATCTATTATATTGGCAAGTAACATGCGAATGCTTTTTTACGACAGAAGAGTGGAAATGGCTTTTTAAAGAAGCAGGTTACAAAGGCGACTATTCTTTTATATTTTTTGAATGAAAACAGTCATAAAACATACCAGGGCAGCAATACTTAACAAACAAAGCAGACCTTTAATTATTGATGAGATAGAATTACCAGAAAAATTACATAAAGGTCAGATACTTGTTAAAATGAAGTACTCAGGTATTTGCGGATCCCAATTGGGAGAAATAGATGGCGTTAAAGGGAAGGATAATTATTTACCACATCTTTTAGGTCATGAAGCGATAGCCAAAGTTGTACAAACGGGTACTGGTGTAAAAAAAGTAAAAAAAGGAGACAAAGTTTTACTTCATTGGATGCCCTCAAATGGAATAGATGCAAAAACTGCAATTTATAAATGGAAAAATAAAAAACTTAATTCAGGTAAAATTACAACTTTTAGCAATTATTCTATTGTATCTGAAAACAGAGTTTCAAAAATAAATAAATTTAAAAATGATTTAGATTTATTATTACTAGGTTGTACAGCTAGTACCGCAATAGGATCTGTTAAAAAATTATGCAAAATTAAGAAACACCAAACTGCTGTTGTAGCTGGATGTGGTCCCATAGGTCTATATTTAATTAAATACTTAAATTATTTAAATATAAAAAAAATTATCTCAATAGATATTAATAAAAAAAAATTAGAATTATCAAAAAAATATGGCGCAACAGATATAATTTTAAATTCTAAAAAATTACAAAAAAAAATACCAATAAAATTAATGAAAGATACTGATTATTTTTTTGAATGCACAGGAAATTCAAAGATAATTTCTTCTGGATATGAAAGCTTAAAAACAAATGGTACAATTATTTTAATAGGTGTCCCTCATTATAAAAGTAAAGTAAAAATAAACACTCTTGGAATAAATTTAGGAAAAAAATTATTAGGTTCAAAAGGTGGAAAATTTAATCCATCAAAAGATTTAATAAATTTTTCTAAACTAGTAAGTTTAAAAAAATTAAGTAGCAAAAACTTTATATTGAGGAGAATTAAACTAGATAAAATTAATAAAATATTTTCAGAGATGAGACAAAATAAGCTTTTAGGCAAAGCAATTATAGAATTTTAATGAAAACAATAATTGTTGGAGCTTCTGGAATAATAGGTTATCAATTATTTCTGAAGTTAAAAAATCAGGGCAAAAAAGTTATTGGTACCTACTATAATAATCGCAAGAAAGGTCTAACAAAATTTGATTTAACAAAGGATAAAATAAAAGATAAATTTAAAATTAGTAAAAGAGATAAAATAATACTTTTAACTGCAATTAGTAATCCATCTGCAGTCTTTAAATATCCCAAATTTTCAAAAAATTTAAATGTTATAGCAACAAAAAAAATAATAGATGATATAAAAACCATAGGCTGTAAAATTTATTTCATGTCGTCAATTGAAGTTTTTAATGGTGTGAAAGGTTCCTATCATGAAAATTCTATACCGAAACCACTGAATCTCTATGGAAAACAAAAATTATTAATTGAAAAATATTTGAAAAAAAGATTAAAAAGTTTTTGTATTTTGCGAACTAGTTTTATTGTTGGTTCAGACCCAAAACATAGATGTCCAGTAAAACTAACATACGATACTCTTTTGAAACCAAATGCAAAAATGGCAAAAGATAATTATTTTGCTATTACATCAGTTAATGACCTTTGTGGTATGATTATTAAAATATTATTCAATAAAAAATTTCAGAAATTGAAGATTTGCCATGTATCTTCTAAAGAAAAAATTTCGAGAACAGAACTAGCAAAATTTGTTATTAAATATAGTAAATTAGGTTTTAGAATGAAATTTAAAGAGACATTATTTAAATTTATAAAATACAGTGAGCCAAGAGGAAGACAAAACAATTTAATTTCTATTAATGAAGAAATAAATAAATATAAATATGAAGATGCAAGTACAGTTATAAAAAATAAAATCAAGAAAATAGAAAAATTTAATGAAACCTTTTATACAAAATAAAAAAGATATAGTTTTCTACAACGATAACATAGTTACAAAAGTTAAAAATTTAGCTAAAAAAACTAATAATAAAAGAGCTAGAGTTTGTGTACACCAATCTATGGCAAGTAAAACGAATGAGATGATCATTGCTCTTAAAAAAGGGAGTTATATTAGACCACATATGCACCCATACAATAAGTCGGAGTCTTATCACGTGATACAGGGAAAAATGGATGTATATATTTTTTCAAGAAATGGAAAAAAAATAAAAGTTATCCATATGGGTGATTATAAATCTAAATTAAATTTTTTTTATCGTATGAGTAAAAGCTATTTTCATATTCCTATAGCTGTGAGTGAATGGTGTGTTTATCATGAGGTATATTCTGGTCCATTCAAAAAAAACAAAGATGTAAAATATGCAAAATGGTCTCCCGAAGAAAACAATAAAATTCAAGTAAATGAGTTTTTAAAGAAAATTGGATACAAATATTAATTATTTGTATTTGCAACAGGTGAATTAACAAATGGATACATTTCACTTAATTCCATTGGAGCAAATGTACCATCTAAATTAGTTTTATAACCCTGTTTAAATAACGATTGTGAGTTTGGATTTGCAAATATTTCACAAACTATTGGACCTTTTGTATTCTTTAATTTTTTAATAATTTTCTTTGTATCTTGCTCATTTTTTATACCCGCATATTTTATTTTATATGCGGTTACCAGTTTTTTGAAATTTGGAAAAGTTATGTCTGGAGATTTAGTACCAAGATATTTTTTATTTAAAAATTCTTTTTGTGTATGTCTAATTGCTAGATAGCCTTTATTGTTAACTAAAACTATTACTACATTAATATTTTTTTGAGAAATAGTTTGTAAATCTTGACTATTCATTAAAAAACTTCCATCACCAATGATGCAGATTAACTTTTTAAATTTTTTTGAAGCATGAGCACCAATTGTCTCAGCAAGACCAGTACCCATTGATGAAATAGAGGACGAACAAATTACTTGGGTATTTTTTTTTATTACTAAGCTTTGAAAGCCAGCATATAAGGCAGTTCCTCCTCCATCAATTATGTACGCAGATTTATCATTAATCTCATTTGAAAGTTTCCTTATAAAAATATTTGGATTAGCATATTTATCTTTTTTTGGATCATACCAATTTAAAATTTTATATTTGCTATACCAGTCAAAATTTTTTTTTTTTATATTTTTTTTTATATTTTTAAAAAAAATATGTGCATCTAAGTTTAATTTAAAATCAAATTTTACATTTAAGTTTTTAAGTTGATCCTTATCAATATTAATAATTATTTTTTTTGCCTGTGGTGCATATTTTTTATATAAAGTTGTTGTCTGAGGTATAGGTAAATGATTTCCTAAACAAATAATTAAATCAGATTTAAATATAGATTTATTTGCTCCTCTTAAACCACTCATTCCAATAATTCCAAGATTTTCTTTTAATGCTGTTTCAAATAAATCTATGCTATTCCAAGTCAATACAAATGGAATTTTTTTCTTTGAAAAAAATTTACTAAGTTCATTATAATTTATTCTAGAATTTTTAACACCAGATCCAATAACAAAAATTGGCTTTTTGGAATTGTTAATTAGTTTAATTGTTTCTGCAATTTTTGTTATAGATCCAGTAAATTTATTATAGTTAGTATTTTTTATTTTTTTTATATCAATTGCAATATCTTGCCATTGTATCTCTAACGCTAAATCTAACCATACAGGACCTGGCCTACCTGATTTTGCTATTTTAATAGCTTTGTTAAATTCCTTAAAAACAATTTTTTTATCATTAATAAATTTAGTATATTTTGTTATAGGTTTTACAATATCACAAATATTAACTTCTTGAGTTCCTACTTGTCTAACTTTTTTATTATAAGATGTATGCTCAGATCTAGCTTGACCACTTATAAAAATTACAGGAACAGAATCTTGCCAAGCAGATAGTAATCCAGTAAGTGCATTTGTAGTTCCTGGTCCCGTAGTAACTACAGCACATCCTAAATCATTATTTGATTTTGCATTTGCTACTGCTGCAAGTGCTGCACTTTCCTCATGATGTGTAAATGTAATTTCAATTTTATTTTTGATTAGCGAGTCAAAAATATGAACTACCGCTCCTCCTTGTAAGCCAAATGCATGATTGACATTATTTTTTTTCAATATTTTTGCTATAAGATCAGTTATTTTCATTCTAATTTTTTATATAAATCAACACATATCAAATAAAGTTACTCAATTCTGTTAATTCTCTATTAATAAAATAAAATTAATTTTTATAACAAGATATATATTAGTAAGTCAAAGATGGCACAATTATAATTTTAGCTCCCTTTTTTTCAGCTATAGATATTAGTTTTCTCGTTGATAGTGATGATGCTGTTGAAGAAATAATAATTATGGCATTTTTTAAATTAGCTTTTTTTAAACTTTTAATTTTAGAATTAATGTTAGGAAAATACTTATTTATTTTTCTTTTATCATCATCCAATATGTTATCAGTTTCATTAAACAAATTATCCAATTGATAATTTAATATGGGTAACATTAGTCCTGCACCTACAGCGTATACTTTATATTTTTTTGTTTTATATTTTTTAACAATGTTAATTATATTTTTAAGAAATTTCTTATAAGTTTCATATTTTTCTGTTAACGCTATATTATTTTGTTTTGTTTTAATTAGTTTTACTTTTTTTTTTAATTTAAAGTAAATCATTAGAGATCCATAATGTTGATCATTGTAATCATAATCAATTATTGATAAGTTTTTTCTTGATAAAATTTTTTGTATCGAATTTAATGAAAATAGATTGAAGTGTTGATGATGTAATTGATCAAAAGCGTATCTATCAATTAAGCTTTCTGAACTTGGGAATTGAAAAAAATATTTTGTATTATAATCTCCAAACTTGATGATATTTGACAAAAATTTTTCTGGTTCTGCTACATGTTCCAGAGTTTGACTACAAAGAACAATTTCAGGTTTGAAATTAATTTCATTAAATTTAATATTTTCTAAAAAATCTTTAATACATTTTATAAATTTTAGCTGTTTATTTTCTTTAATACATGGATCTATAGCAATTGCATTTGACGTATAATTTTTAAATTTTTGCAATAAATAGAGATCATTAGCACCTATTTCAATTACTTTATTTCTTTTTTTGTTCAAATTTTTTTTTATAAATTCTAAGAAAATATTATTTGAAAGTATGTTTGAATACGATTTTGAGGAGTTCAAATAATTTTTATTATAAAAATTTGTAACATCATATTGGTAACTTAGAAAAATATGATCACAGTATTTACAAAAATTTATTTGCTGATCAAAAGCAGCTTTTTCTTTATGTGGTTTATTTAAATATATTTCTGATATTGGAAATTTTTTAAAACTTATTTTATTTTTTGAGTTGATTTTGCTATTACAAATTGTGCAATTTTTAATTAAACTATATTTCATGTAATATTATTTTTAAATAATCATATTTTAAGTCTATTGTTTTGTAAAAGTTATTTGTAATTCCTATAATTATATATACAAGAAACACTCATAAATATATTTTTAGGATTAAAATAAAATGAAAATTAGTTTAGTCAATAAAGTAGCCCTAATTACTGGTGGAGCCACTGGAATTGGCAAAGGTATTGCTAAAGCTTTATCAGACTCTGGAGCAACAGTAATCATAACATCTAGAAATAAAAAAAATATAAACGATACGTTAAAAATTTTAAATAATAGCTGTTTTGGTTACAATACAGATTTATCCAAATCTAAAAATATAGAAATATTATATAAAAAAATAAAAAAAAAGTTTAAGAGAGTAGATATTTTAGTGAACAATATAGGTCACACTTTAAATATTAAAAATCCTTTTGCAAACGTTACAGAATGGAAAAAAGTAATGGATTTAAATTTTTTTACAAGTGTTGATGTAACTAATAAATTTATTAAAGACATGAAAAAAAAAAATTGGGGTAGAATTATAAATATAACCTCAATAGCTGGAATAGAGATAAGTGGACCATCAACTTTTAATGCCTCAAAAGCTGCACTTACAGCTTATACCAGAAGTGTTGGAAGACAATTGGCTATTGAAAAAAGAAATGTCGTTATGACAGCAGTAGCACCTGGAGTAATACCGACTGAAAAGGGTCATTGGAATAAAAATAATTTAAAATCAAAACATGCAAAATATTATCTTAAACATAGAACTGCTCTTGGAAGATTTGGAACAATTGACGAATTAACCGGTATTATAGTTTTTTTATGCTCAGATAAAGCCTCTTTTTTTCACGGATCAATTATTCAGCCTGACGGAGGTCAATCCAGACAATATATGTCTTTTAATTATTTATAATTGATTTTAATTAAATGAGAAATTTTAACAGTAAAAATTTTTTAGATCTTCTTGAGTACACAAAAAAAAACTTTTTTAAAAAATTAGGAACCAGAAGCTCAAAAAACTTAGAAAAAAAATTCAAAGATTACTATTTATCAAAAATTAATAAAAAAAAAATAAATATTAAATTCGACAAAAATAAAGAAATAATTTTTCCATTTAAAAAAATGGGATTAAAAAATACTGCAGACTTATTTGGTTATTATGAACATTTAATTTTTTTATTATATAATATTAAAAAAAAAAAATACAAAAAGAGAGCTGCCGATATAGGTTCAAACTTAGGACTTCATTCTCTAATTATGTCAATTCTTGGATATAGCGTGGATAGCTATGAACCTGACCCAGAACATTATAAAATTCAAAAAAAAATTTTAAAAATTAACAAATGTAAAAATATAAGAATTATAAACAAAGGAATTTACAACAAGAGTTGTAAAAAAAATTTAATAAGAGTTATAGATAATCCTTTTGCAAATTTTGTTGCTGGTGAGAAAAAGGGTTATGGAAAAATGAAGAAAATTAAAGTTAATTTAATAGATATTAAAAAAAAAATTAAAAATTATGATTTAGTGAAAATAGATGCAGAGGGATCTGAAGCAAAAATTATTAGAAACATAAGTAAAAAAAATTTATTGAATACTGATTTCATAGTTGAAGTTTCAGGAAAACAAAATGCAAAAAATATATTTAATTATTGTAAAAAAAATAATGTAAATATTTTCTCACATAAAAATAATTGGAAAAAAGTTGAAATTTTAAAAAAAATGCCAATTCATCATTCTGAAGGATTAATTATAATTTCAAAAAATAAAAATTATTTTAATGAATTAAGATAAATAATTTTTGTAAAGATTATAATACTCTTTCCTTTGATGCAGATACTGAATACTTTTATTTAATTGTTTTGTTGAAAAGTTATTTAAAAGTATTAAAGCCCATCTAAGATAAATTATGGGCATTAAAAATAATATTCTTTTTTTTATTAAATTGTTTTTTTTAAAAAATAAAATTTTATCAATACAAGTCAAAAATAGTTTTTTTTTGATTAGATGGTTTGGTTGTAAGAAAAAAACAGAAAACAACTTAGCAGGGTCATCTAAGCCAGAATACTCAAAATCAATAAAAATTACTTTTTTATAAAAAATAATATTTTCAAAATGAAAGTCACAAGGAGACAATATAATTTGATTATTTTTGAAGAGATATTTATTTTTAAAGTAATTATTTTTTTCAAGATTAATAAAATTTATTTCAATTTTATTAATTAATTTTCTAAATTTAGAATTCTTTTTGTATTCTAGACTTTTTTTTTTAAAAAATATTCTTTCTTTGAGTTCTTTTTTATAATCAGTAATATTTCTAGAATAATCTTTAGCATATTTAAATTTTTCTTTAGAGTAATTTAGTTTGTTTATATTTTTAATAAATTTAAATACATTTAAAATTATTTTTTTAGTAATAACTTTTTTTTTTAGATTTTTGTAAAACTTATATTTTATTAATTTTCTTTTATTTGAGGTGCTTACAATTTGGGCAATATTCTTTATGTTATTTTTGCTCAAAAACTTATGGAATTTAAGTTCTTTTTTAAAATTATTGTTAAATTTTTTTACAAAAATAGATTTATTTTTAATTGTGAAACATTCATTATTTTTTCCATTAAAGTTGTTTTTTTCAGCTAATTTTTTTTTGAAAAATATTATTAATTCATTCCAATTACTAAAATTTTTAAAATTTTTGTTACGTTTTTCATTAAAAAATAAACCTTCTGTATCATTTGGAAATTTTTTGTCAGACAATACTTTTTCTAGATCATCTATAAAAAAATCACATTCCTGATTTTTTATTCTTGCTATTTTTTTTTCTTTAGTATTTTCAAAAAATAAATTTTTATTTATCTTAAAGTATTTAGATCCTATTTTTTTATCTAAAAATTTTTTTGCACACATATGTAAATTGGTTTTTTCACCAATTAAAGGATATTTTGTTTTATGACTGATAATAAATAATTTTATATTATTATATAATGCAAAATTTAAAAATTTAATAAAGTTACTAAAAACTTTTGCCTCAAAAATTCTTTTACCATAAATCTCACCTTGTATTCTTGTCCATTCATCCTTAGATATTTTTTCAATTTTTTTTTTAGGGTTTTTTTAATAAATTTATTGTTAAGTTTTATCTTTTTAAATTTTGCAATTTTTTCAAAACTAGTTTGATAATTTATAATTGTGTTATCTAAATCTATACCTACAATCATTACATTTTATAAAATTTATCTATACTTTTTTTGATAGACAATGAATCAAGCTTTACTTTTTTATGAGCATTAATTTTATCTCCTAAGCCTATAAGATATTTGTTTCCAGTATTATGACATATAAATTTATTATTAGTCCTGTTTTCGGAAGTTAGTTTTTTAAGCATAACAGAAAGGCCACCTGCCTCAATATGTTCCTCAACAACAATAATTTTTTTAAACTCTTTTAAATATTTTAATACATTTTTTTTATCAAAAGGTTTAATAGAGTGAATATTTACTATTTGTGGCTTAAAATTATATTTTAAATTTTTAGAAGCAGAAATAACATTGTGCAAAACATTTCCTGTACCAAAAATACATATCTCCCTCCCTTTTTGAATTATTTCAACTTTTCCAATTTTGGAACCACAATTTCCTGAATAAACTTGTTTTTCATTTTTTTTTCCCAATCTTAAGTAGGTTGGTTTGCCTGATTTAATTATTTGAGGTAATAATTTAATTAATTCTTTTTGATCTGCCGGACAAATAATATTTAAATTTGAAATAGAGTTAAGTACCCCAATATCTTCAATAGAATGATGAGTAGTTCCTAAATTTGAATAACTTAAACCCGCTCCAACACCAACAATAATAACTGGCAAATTTTGGTAACATATATCTATTTTAATTTGTTCTATAGTTTTAAAAACATTAAAAGAGGCAATTGTATATGTAATCGGTGTAAATCCAGCATAGGCCAAACCAGCAGCCACTGTAGTCATATTAGACTCTGCTACCCCACAATTTATAAATCTTCCTAGATTTTGTTTTTTAAAAGAATTAAATAGTTTGTTTCCAATATCACCAGATAATAAGATAATCTTCTTATTTTTTTTTGCCAACTCTGTAATTTTGTTTGCAAATGCGTTTCTCATAAATTTTTAATTTTTTATTTTTAAAATAGATTTAATATCTATTAATTCATTTTTTGTTGGGACCCTATAATGCCAATTATTATCGTCTTCCATAAATTTTATACCTTTACCTTTAATTGTATTTGCTATTATCGCGACTGGTTTGTGACTTTTTTTTGCTTTTTTTAAAGTTTGTAATATCTTTATTATATTATGTCCTTTAATTTCAAATGTTTTCCAGCCAAATGAGTTCCATTTTTTTATAAGGTTACCACCAACTATTGATTTAGTTCTACCTGTAGCCTGCCATTTGTTATAATCTATAATTACAATAAGATTTTTCAGATTTTGAGCTGAAGCAAATCCAGCTGCCTCCCATACTGATCCTTCGTTACATTCCCCATCACTCATAAGTACAATTGTTTTAAAATTTTTTCTTTTTATTTTTTCTCCCAAACTAATGCCAGCCCCAAAAGACAGACCATGACCAAGTGAACCTGTTGACGAAATTACTCCTTTAACTTTTATATTTGGATGTTCTTCGTAATAACTATTATTTTTTCCATAAATCTTTAATTTGTTTTCATTAAAGTAATTTTTTTTTGCTAATATTGAATAAAGAGCAGCAGCAGCATGTCCTTTGCTTAAAATAAATTTATCACTTTCAATTTTATTTTTGTTAAATTTGAATATTTTTCCAAAAAAAACAGATACCAAAATATCTACACAAGATAGAGAAGAACCTAAATGAGCAGCATTAGCTTCATGACTCATTTCGCAAACTTTATATCGTATTTGATTAGCAATCTTTGAAAACTTATTCATCTTTTACTGGATATTCTTAACATATCTTATTAAAAGAGATAATGAAAAAAATTTTAATTACTGGAGGCTGTGGTTTTATAGGTACCAAACTTGTATATGAACTTCTTAAACAAGATTGTCAAATTACAGTTGTAGACACGAGTTGGTTTGGTAATTTTTTGCCAAAAAGTAAAAAAATTAAATTTATAAAGAAAGATATTAGAAATTTGGTAGAAAATGATTTTAAAAATATTGATACGGTTTTTCATTTAGCATCTATTTCTAATGATCCTTGTTCTGATTTAAATCCAAAATTATCTTGGGAAGTTGGGCCCTTGGCAACCTTTAATATATTAAATATTTGTAAAAGTAAAAAAATCAGAAACTTTATTTATGCTTCATCTGGTAGTGTATATGGAGTAAGTATTAAAAAAAGAGTTACTGAAAATACTAATTTGCTTCCTATTTCAGATTATAATAAACAAAAAATGATAACTGAAAAAGTAATTGAAAGCTTTAAAGACCTTTTTAGAATAGTAATTATAAGACCTGCAACAGTATGCGGCATATCTCCTAGACTTAGATTAGATCTTTCAGTAAATATGTTAACGTATCAAGCTGCAAAAAATAAATTAATCACTGTTTTTGGAGGTGATCAAATTAGACCAAATATTCATATAGATGATATGGTAAGTTTATATTTATATTGTTATCAAAATAAAAATTTAATTGGTACTTTTAATGCAGGTTTTGAAAATATATCAATTCTTGACATTGCTAAAAAAATTCAAAAAAAAATTGATTGTAAAATTAAAATTCTTAAAAGTAACGATCCTAGATCATACAGATTAGATTCATCAAAAATTCTAAAAAAAGGTTTTAAACCTTTAAAAAGCGTTGAAGATGCCATTGATGAAGGAAAAAAATTATTTTCAAAAAAAAAATTTAAAATAAATCAAAAAAACCTCAATTTAAAACAAATGTTAAAGTTAAACATTCAATGAAAATTTTTATTATTGGATCAAATTCATTTATGGGTTCAAGCTTAATTGATTATTGTTTCAAACAATATGGAAATAAATATAGAATTTATGGTTGTAGTAGGAACAAACAAACTAATCAATACTTTAATCTTTATAGAAAAACAAAAAATAATTTTAAATTTTTTCAGGTTGATTTAAATAAAGATATAAAAAAATTAATTAAAATTTTAAAAAAAATTAAACCAAATTTTATTTTTAATTTTGCGGCACAAAGTATAGTTGAATATAGCTGGAAGAAACCTGAACACTGGTATAATACAAATTTAGTTTCAAATATAAAATTATTGGAATATTTAAAAGGAGTGAATTATTTAAAAAAATATATACACTCTTCAACTCCAGAAGTGTACGGAACAACTTTTAAAAAAATAAATGAAAATTACAATTACTTTCCTAGCACTCCTTATGCCTCATCTAAGGCTTCAATAGATATGCTTTTAAAAAATTATTATGATAATTATTCATTTCCAGTCGTATTAACTCGGGCATCAAATATTTATGGGCCAGGCCAAAAAATTTATAAAATTATTCCCAAAACTATAATTTCTCTAATTAATAATAAAAAAATTCCATTACATGGTGGAGGGGTTTCTAGAAGATCATTCATATTTTGTGATGATGTTTCTAGTGCTTTAATTAAAATTATGAATAATTCTAAAAATGGAGAAATTTATCATATTACTAATGAAAAAATGTATTCAATTAAGAAAATAGTGATGATAATTGCTAAAATGATGAATAAAAAATTTGAAGACTGTGTGATCATTGAAAAAGATAGAGAAGGTAAAGATTTTATTTATGATTTATCATCTAAAAAACTTAAGAAGTTAAGATGGAAGTCAAAAATTTCTATACAAGAAGGGATAAATAAAACCAGAGAATGGATAAGTCTAAATTATATAAATTTAAAGAAAAAAAAATTAAAATATATTCATCAAAAATAAAATGATAAGTAAAAAAATTATAAAAGAAAAAGATTTAATAATTTTAAGAAAAAAAATTAAAAAGAAAATAGTATTAGCACATGGTACGTTTGATTTTTTTCATTATGGTCACTTTAGACATCTAAAAAAAGCAAAAGAAAAAGCTGATCTAATTGTTGTATCATTGACAGCAGATAAATTTATAAAAAAAGGCCCTGGAAGACCAATTTATGATCAAAATAAAAGAGCAGAAATTATAAGTTCACTTGATTTTGTAGATTATGTTGTAATAGCTAACTCTTATTCTGGGATCGAAATTATAAGTAAATTGAAACCAAATTTTTATTCTAAAGGTATTGAGTATGAAGACAAAACAAATGATTTTACAAATAAAATAAAACAAGAGGAAAGTGTTCTTAAAAAGTTTGGAGGCAAAATAATTTTTACAAATGAACCTGTAATGAGCTCATCCTCTTTGATTAATAAATTTTCTTTAACAGAAAATAATTTAAGGAATAATTTTTTAAATAATTATAAAAAAAAAATAAATTTTGAACATTTTTATAATAAATTCAGGTCTTTAAAAAATAAAAAAGTATTAATTATTGGAGACGCTATCTTAGACGAATATATTTTTACTAATGCACTAGCAAAATCTCCCAAAGAAGAGATAATTTCTGTTAAAGAAGTATCTAGAAAAATATACTTAGGAGGAATTTTAGCAACGGCCAAACATATTTCTGGTTTTGTGAATAAACCTACACTTTTGACTGTTCTTGGAAGAGACAAAAAAAATAACTCTATGGTTAAAAAAAATTTAGCTAAAAATTGCAAACTAGTGGTATTTGATGATTTAAAAAGGCCAAATATTTTAAAAACAAGATATTTAAATCACTCGAAAAAAAAATTATTTCAATCTCAAGATGTACCATTTGATGAAATTAATGAAAAATTAGAAAAAAAAATTATCAAATATTTAAAAAATTCACTTAATAAATTTGATATGGTTATTATAAATGATTTTGGTCATGGTATAATGACTAAATCAATTAGAAGATTAATTGAAAAAAAATCTAAAAAATTAGCAATTAATGTGCAAAGTAATAGTGCTAATTTAGGTTTTAATTTTTTTAACAAATATAATAAATGTAATTATTTAACAATGGATGAGCCTGAGGCTCGAATTGCAATAAAAGAACGATTTGGAGATATTAAAAAAATTAAAAATAAGATATTTAAAGAGATAAATGCAAATTCAATAGCAATTACTTATGGTAAGAACGGGACAGTTCTTTTTAACAAAAAAAATACTGTAAGTGTTCCTGCCTTATCAACAAATGTTATTGATACACTTGGAGCGGGTGATGCTTTTTTTGCTATATCCTCAATTTATTATCTTTTAGATAAAGACATAGAAAATGTTGCATTTATTGGTAATGTTAGTGGTGCAATAAAAATCCAGTACTTAGGGCATGAAAAACAAATTAATTCGGAAATATTTTTCCCATATTTAAAATCTTTATTATCATAAAATTTTAAAATTATGAAATATCATTTTTTAATACTTGCTTTCAATGAAGAAGAATTACTAAAAAAAACATACACTGAATTATATGAGGAAATTGTAAACGAAAATATTCAGGATTTTCAGATTACAATTGTAAATGATGGAAGCTTAGATAGAACTTCGGAAGTTGCTTATGAAATAAAAACTGAAAATAATGTAAATATTAATATTATTGAAAATAAAAAAAATATTGGAGTTGCAAATTCAGTTAAAAATTTTATTAAATCTCATGAAGATGGAAAGCTATTTTTAATAAGTGGAGATAACGATCTTAACCAACAGATGGTAAAAGATTTAATTAGTGCCTCAAAAAAAGCTGATTTTGTTTTAAGTAGTTATCTAAATAGAGAAAAAAAGGGAAGGTTCAGAGCATTTTTATCAACATTGTATAATCTTATTATGTGCACAATTTTTGATGTTTATGTATTTTATCTACAAGGACCATCAGTTTGGCCAATCAAGCAAGTCAAACAAATTGATATATCAGCAAAGGGAATAGCATATGCTAGCGAAGTCAATATAAAATTACTTTATTCTGGTTTAAAATTTACTGAAATTGCTGGAAATTGTAACACTGGCAGTGTGAAAAGCACTGCTGTTAAATTTTCAAGTTTTATAGATATTTTTAAAACTTTAATAACTCTTATTTATGAGATGAAGATAAAAAAAAAATTTAATAAAAAATCAACAAGAGTTTATTAAATAATTTTTTACTAATGGAATTTTACTTTTATAGTCTATTTTTATTTTTCTTAATTGATATTTTAATGTACAGAATCAAAAAAATTAATTTTTTTATTGATTGTATAATAATTTCATTTCCATTATTTGTTATAATTCAATACTTTTTACTTGGTTATTTAGAGGTTGATTTAAATACAAAAATATTACTTCTTAGTAATTACATATTTTTTTTAATTTTTTATTATTTTGTATTTATAGGAATAAAAAAAATAAGTCCAACACTGTTAATCATTTATTTTTTAAATAAAAAATATTCTTATAAAAAAATAAAAAAATTTTTTTTAAAAAAAAAATTTTATTACTCAAGATTGAATGAAAATATTGAAGATAACTTAATTTTAAAAAAAAATAATAAAATTTTTTTAACAAATAAAGGAAAAATACTGATTTCAATAATAAACAAATTCAATTCATTACTAAAGTTATAGAATGTATTTATTAATTATATTAGTCATATTTTTAGTTTTAAATTTTTTATTTCATTTACTTTTGCAAAATATAAATAGAAAAAATCTTATTAAAAATTTTGTAGTATCTTTTATTTTAAGTACATCTTTATTTAATATATATTTAAAATTTATAAATATAGAATTTTTACAATTAGTAATTTTAAACTTAAACTTAATTTTTGCAAATATTGTATATTTAATTGTAATTCAATCATTCCGGAGTAGTATTCAAATTAATATTCTAAAAAATTTTAAAAAAGTAAAAATTAATAGAATTTATAATAAAGAATTAGATATTTTCAATTACAGAATAAATATTTTAAAAAAAAACAGATATGTTAAGAAAAATAAAAAAGACTTAATTTATTTAAATAATCTTTTTTTGGATATTACTTATTTAATATTTTTTCTTGGAAAGAAGATTTACAATGAGAAATTTGATTGATCTTAGTTATTATTAGATTTTAGCTTTTGAAAAATATTAAAACTATTATTTTTCAAAATTTTTATTTCAGAATTTAAAGCATAATGACCACAAACACCCTTTGTGTACATGCAATAACCTTTCTCAGGAGTAAGTATAATAAGATCATTAACGTTTGTTTTAATAAAGGTTGTTATATTATTTTTTATATCCATTGAATAGTACTTTGGCCAAGGTGAATTGAAGTAATTGGAATCAACTTTATAAATTCTAACAAAATTTTTACTAACAATTACCAATATTGATAGAATTAATATTGAATTAAACAATTTTGAATGAAAAGATCTAAAATTATTAAACCGAGAACAATAAATTGCAAACATAATTGAAAAGAAAGCAATAATAAAAGAATATCCATATCTATATAATGGAGATTTTAGAAACCATACAAGACAGCAAATAAAAATAGTAAATAAATAAATATATTTTATTTGATCAACTTTTTTATAAATTTTTTTATTTTTATTTACTATTAGAAAAATAATTAAAAGAGAAAAAATTAAATACGGAAGAATAATTTCAATAATTAGTTTAAGGTGGATATTTGACCAAGCGTCAATCCAATTAAAATTTTTCAAAAACTCTTCATGCGATAATTGATTATCTTTATTTTGGTTTGAAACACCTTTTGTCCAGGCTTCACTTGAAATTTGAACAATACGTGTATTTTCAATGTCAGTCCAGTTTAATTTCTCTATACATGTAAATTGCAAGGGATAAATTAAACATCCAGAAATAAGTACATTTTTAATTATCCACAGAAAAAAAAATGAAAATAAGAATATAATTCTTTTATCAAAAATTGCTAATTTGAAATAAATTAATTTTAAGTTGATCAAATTAAATAAAACTAAAAATACAAGTGTAAATTTATTTAAGATTATAAATAAGCTTAAAATTAACTGATTTCCATATTGCTGAAAGTTTATTAAATTTTTATTTTTAAAGATTTCTGATAGCAAAAAGAAAAATAAAAAGTGAGCTGGAGCATCATTTCCATATTCACTGTATCTATTCATTTTGTATGCCATATAGATAAAAATAAATAGTAAAAAAAAGAAATGAAAATTATATATTTTATTTTTATTATAATTGAATATTTGTACTGCAAAGTTAATAATAACAGCTGAGGCGATAATTGATTGAGCAAATACAATTCCATTATTTTTAAAAACAAAATTGTTACTTACTGCCGCAAAATATTGAATAATTGACGTATGGCCATATCTAAAGTGCAAATTAGACAAACCTATAATTATTTTTTCAGTATTTAATATTCCAATATAGGGCAGATGATATAAACCCGCGTCTGGTCGATAAACATTACTTTTAATTATCAAAATACTAATCAAAATAGAGTGAAAAATTAAAAATTTTAAAAAAATGTGTTTAATATAAATTTTTCTATTTTGAATAAATAAGATAAAGCTAATTAATAGAATTATTGAGTTAACATATATGTTAAGTGGAGAAAAAAAATTTATTAATAGTCCAAGGAAAGATATTATTATAAAACCATATATAATATCTTTTGTATATTTATAAAAACTTAATTGATTTTTATCATTTAAATAAGTTGCAAAGGGAATAGTGAAAATAGTAATTAGGATTGAATTAAATATAATACTTAACATATGTTAGATTTAACAGTAATTATTCCAGTTTACAATGAAGTCAAAACTATAAATAAAATATTAAAAAAAGTTCATAAAATTAAAATTAAAAAACAAATAATCGTTGTAGATGACGGATCAACTGATGGAAGTATTAATGTAATAAAAAAATATAAGTCTATGATAAATAAAATATGTATACATAAGAGAAATTTAGGTAAGGGGTCTGCAATTAAAACTGCCCAAAAACATATAAAAGGAAATTATGTAATTATTCAAGATGCAGATCTAGAATATCAACCAAAAGATTATTTAAAAATTTTGAAAATATTAAAAAAAAAAAAAATATAAAGTAGTATATGGATCACGAGTTTTGGGAAAAAAAAGATATTTCATTACAAGTTTTACATCGATTAGTCGAATTTTTTTTAATCATGTATTAACACTGATCTCTAACTTACTTAATAATCAAAAATTAACTGATGCACATACTTGTTATAAAGCTTTTGATTCTAAAATTTTTAAAAGGATAAAACTCCAAGAAAATGGTTTTGCGTTTTGCCCGGAAATTACAACAAAAATTTCAAATTTAAAATTAGATATATTTGAAGTTCCAATATCTTATAGTGGCAGAAACTACGAAGAAGGTAAAAAAATTACTTATTTTGATGGTATAGATGCAATTTTTTCTTTAATTAAATATAAATTTTTTTAAAAGGTTTGTGCATGTTTAAAAAAATATCTAAATGTAGAATTTGCTCCAATAAAAAATTAACTAAAATAATCGATTTAAATAATCAATTTTTACAAGGTTCTTTTATTAAAAAAAATACACCAACACCATATAAAAAAAAAATTCCTCTTAAATTGGCTTTGTGTCAAAAGTGTTCTTTAGTTCAGCTGCTTCATACCACAGATAAAGAAACGTTATATAAAAATTATTGGTATGAATCTGGAATTAATTTAACGATGAGGCTTCACTTAAATAATCTTGTAAAAGAAATATGCACTATTTTAAATATAAAAAAAGAAAATGAAATTTCAGTATTAGATATTGGTTGTAATGATGGTACTTTACTTAATTTTTATCCAAAAAAATTTAAAAAATATGGGATTGATCCAAGTCAAATTACTAACAAAATTGATAAAAATTCAATAAATGTAATTAGGGATTTTTTTCCACCAAAAAAAACAAAAAGATTGAAAAGTAAATTTGATATAATTACCTCAATAGCAATGTTCTATGATTTGGATAATCCAAATTTATTTGTTAAAAAAATTAAATATCATTTAAAAAAACATGGAATTTGGATTTTTGAACTATCCTATTTAATTGATATGCTTAAATTAAATTCATTCGACACTATATGTCATGAGCATCTAGAGTACTATTCACTTCATAGTTTAGACTACTTAATGAAAAAACATAAATTAAAAATTTTTAATATTTCAAAAAATTCTATAAATGGAGGAAGTATTAGATGTTTTGTAACACATATTGATAATCCTTTGTATGATAATAAAAAAAATAAAGATTTTTATGAAAGTTTATTAAGTTATGAAAAAAAAATAAGAATAAATGAAAAAAATATTTATCTTAAATTTAATACAAAAATTAATAATTTAAAAAAACAATTAATGCGCAAAATATCTCAAATTAAGAAAAATAATAAAAAATTATTTATTTTAGGTGCATCCACCAAGGGAAATACAATTTTACAATTTATGGGGATTAATGACAAAATCATACCATATGCAATTGAGAGGAATAAAGAAAAAATTGGTGCAAAAACTATTGGAAGTAATATTAAAATTATAAGTGAAAAATCTGTTATAAATAATCAACCTGATTATAAATTAGTTTTACCATGGCATTTCATGAGCGAAATTGTAAAAAGAGAAACTAATTATATAAAGTCTGGAGGAAAGTTGATTTTTCCATTACCTAAAATATTAGAAGTAAATAAAAAAAATTTTAAAAATTATGCATAAAAATTCAAAAATATTTGTAGCAGGTCATAATGGTTTGGTAGGGTCAGCAATTTGTAGAAAATTAAAATTTTATGGTTATAAAAAAATTACAACAATATCAAAAAAGAAATTAGATCTAAGAGATCAAAAAAAAGTAAATTTATTTTTTAAGAAAAATAAATTTGAAGCTGTTATAAATGCTGCTGCCACTGTAGGAGGAATTTACGCTAACAATAAATATAGAGCTGATTTCATCTTTAATAATATTTCAATACAATCCAATATAATTCACTCTTCTTTTTTAAGTGGTGTTAAAAATCTTATTTTTTTAGGATCAAGCTGCGTTTATCCTAGGAATTGCAAACAACCAATTAAAGAAAATTACCTTTTAAATGGTGCTCTGGAAAAAACAAATGAACCTTATGCGATTGCTAAAATAGCAGGTATTAAAATGTGTGAAAGTTATAATTTCCAATACAATACAAACTATAAATGTTTAATGCCATGCAATACTTATGGTCCAAATGATAATTATAATTTATTAACTTCCCATTTTTATCCTGCGTTAATAAAAAAGATTTATGATGCTAAAATTTATAATAAAAAAAAAATAATTTTATGGGGAAATGGAACTGCTAAAAGAGAAATAATGTATGTCGATGATGTTGCTGATGCATGCATCTATTTTTTAAATAGAAAAACCAAAGAGTCTTTAATAAATATTGGAAGTGGAAAAGAAAAAACTATTTTGCAATTTGCAAAATTTTTAATTGATAAAATTAATGTTAAATTAAAAGTGGAATTTGACAAACGTAAACCAAATGGTACACCTAGGAAAATTTTGGATTCTTCAATCGCAAGAAAATATGGATGGAAACCAAAGGTAAATCTCAATGAGGGTTTTAATCTGGTTTATGATGCTTTCTTAAAAATTAAAAAATAAATTAAAACTTATTAAACTATAAAAAACTTAAATTTACAGTATTATTTTTTATAATACGCTATCTCTTCATCTATCATAATCTTTATAAGTTCATTAAGATTTACTTTAGGTTTCCATTTTAATTCTTTTTTTGCTTTTGAGCAGTCGCCAATTAAAATATTTACTTCCGATGGTCTAAAAAATTTTGGGTTTATTTTGATTATTGTTTTATTATTATCTTTATTTATTAATTTCTCATTTAATCCTTTACCTACCCATTTAACATTCATTTTGAGATATTTTGTTGCAACATTTATAAAATATTTAATTGAATATGTTTTACCTGTTGCAATTACATAATCACTTGGCTTTTTTCTTTGCAAAATTTTCCACATAGCTTCGACATATTCTTTTGCATAACCCCAATCTCTTTTTGCATAAATATTACCTAACTCAAAAAAATTAATATCATTATTTAAAATTTTTACTAAGTTAATAACTATCTTTCTTGTAACAAATTCTTCACCTCTTAGTGGTGACTCGTGATTGAATAGAATTCCAGATGTAGCAAATATTCCATACGAATTTCTGTAATTTTGAGTGAGATAATGTGAAAATACTTTTGAAATAGCGTATGGACTTTGAGGATTAAGTGGAGTTTTTTCTTTTTGTTTTTTTTCCAAAACATCTCCAAACATTTCCGAGGACGATGCTTGATAAAATTTTATTTTTTTATTTATTGATCTTATAGTTTCTAGAATTCTTAATGCTCCCAAACCAGTTATGTTCGCCGTATTTAATGGACTACTAAAAGAAGTTCCTACAAATGATTGTGCAGCAAGATTATAAACTTCATTTATTTTATATTTTTCAAAAATTCTTTGAATTTCATATATTTCTGCAAGTTCCATTTCTTCATAAATTATTTTATCTTCAATACCTAATCTTTTGAGTCTCCAATTAACAGATCTAGCAGACCTTCTGTCTGTTCCTATAACTCTGTAATTTTTTTTTAACAATAATTGGGCTAAGTATGCTCCATCTTGACCCGATATACCTGTTATCAATGCTGTTTTGTTCATATTTGGGGGTTTATATTACAATTTAAATTTAAATGACAATAAATAAAATAATTTTATCTTTACTTTAAATTTTTTTAAAGTAAATAAGCAACTGCCTGGTAATTATTGCGAAAGTGTAATACCCGATCCCATTCCGAACTCGGAAGTCAAGCCTTTCAGCGCCAATGGTACTTTGTCTTAAGACA
>MDTE01067682.1_pt1 | contig 70832 bp, 74 predicted proteins | sample 811231 | NCBI WGS metagenome assembly MDTE01 (sample SAMN05326651, study PRJNA326480) | marine metagenome | isolation source: seawater | place: Indian Ocean: Red Sea | collected 2010
ACGTTGATAGGCTGGGTGTGGAAGTGCGGTAACGCATGTAGCTGACCAGTACTAATAGCTCAATTGGCTTGATTTATGCACTGAAAAAAATTTTTTAAATAGTTTATGGTAATAAATTTAGAAAACAACGAAACATTCCCAGAGAACGAGATATCTATTATTTATGACAATGGTTGCCCAGTTTGTTCATATTACATTGAGTTTAGCCATATAGAGGAAAAATATGGAAAAATAAATTACATTAAAGCAAGAAATAACCAAATAATTTTAAATTATATTCAATCAATAAATATAGATATAAACGAAGGTATGATAGTCGTTTTTGATAAAAAAATTTACTATGGGTATGATGCTATAAATATAATATCGATTTTAGGTAAAAGAGACTCTTTAAAAAATAGAATTGTAATAAGTATTTTTAAATACAGAATAGTAAGTAAAATACTTTATCCATTACTTAAACTTGGAAGAAGAGTTCTTCTATTTATTCTGCGCAGAAAATTAATTTAATTATAAAATTTTTCTAATCTCAAAGATATTATTTGGACATTTGTTTTTAACTTTTTCATAACAATTTACGAGATGATTAATTATTTTTGAATTTAAAATATATTTTTTTTTCTCTATTTTTGTGATTTTTTGTATTTCAGCAGCTGTACCGGTTGCAAAAACATTTTCGGCTTTGAGGATATTTTTTAACTTGTAGTTACCAATTTTAACTTTTATTTTTTTTTTTTTACATATTTCCAAAATACATTTTCTTGTAATTCCATTTAAAATAGAGTTTTCCTTTGGTGTATATATTACATTATTTTTCACCCAGAAAATGTTACATGCAGTGGTTTCTGCAATATTATCATCAACATCAAGCATTAAACAATCATCATAACCCAATCTATTTGCTTCAATTTTAGATATAACTGAGGATTGGTAAGAACCCGAAGATTTTGCTTCAATTGGAAAAATTTTTTTGTTCAGTTTTGGATATTTAGAAATTTTAAGAGATATTCCATCTTTTTTAAATAATTTTCCCCATTTCCAAGATGCAATTGCTAAAATTGACTTACAATTTGTTGTATCAGGTGACATTGAATGACTAGATCTGAATAAGATCGGTCTTATGTATCCATTGTCAATTTTATTATACTTGATCAATTTGTCACAAACAGTCTTAAATTTTTTAATTTTAATATCTAATGACAAATTCATTAATTCTGATGATTTTTGAAATCTTCTAAAATGATCATTTAAAAAAAGAGGTTTGTAATTATAAACTGCTATTCCCTCAAAAACTGAGGTTGCGAAGTGAAGAGAGTGATTTAAAACATGTATCCTAGCTTTTTTTGATGGAATGAATTTACCTTGAAAGTAAATTTTTCCTGGAATCTCAGAAAAATCCACTTCTAACTTATCCTTCTATTCTTTTTGTTATGCTTAGAGATAAAATAAACTAGAGATTTTCTACTTCCATTAGTAACTCTTGTAACCTCATGAGGATAGTTACAGTCGCTTATAATAATACTTTTATGATTTGGAACATAATCAATATATTTTTTTTTGCTTTGATAAACTCTATATTTTCCACCTGAAAATTTTTTACCAATTTGTATTACAATTGCAGCTAGGTAATCTGGATTACTATCTGTATCTAAATGATACCCAACAAAACAACCTTTGCTAATTTCGTTAATTTGAATTCTTCTTAAATATATTTTTTCTTTTTGATCTATTTTTAAAATCTTTTTATAAAAATTCATAAGCTTTTTTTTGACTTAGAATATTTATTACTTTTTTTGAAAATCGGTTTTTAACTATTTTAGGACCTTTAATATCTGTCATAAATCTTCCAACCAATAAATGATTCTCCTCGCCAGCATCACCTATTTTAATGAATTCTTTTTCAACTTTTTCACAATATTTTGCAAGGTCCAGAAAGTTTTTAGAACTCATAGGATTTATAATTGAATTTCCATTAATCATAACAGTTCCAAATTTTTCATATTTATTTTGTAAACTTAAAATTTGTTTAGGCATATTTTGGTCTTCCATATATTGCAGTTACATCATCAAATATGTTGTAAAAAAAACCCATTTTTGGATGATCTAATCCAATAATAATTACGTTTTTAAATTTTTCAACAAACATTTGACCCATGGTTACGTACTCCGCTCCTTGTTTAATCACAAGATCTCTATAATCATTTTCTGTGTAGTTTGGATACCATGAAGAATAAAGTGCCGATCTTGACGCAGTAATATCAAGTATTATTTTTTTGAATACAATATCTTTCTTCATTTTTTCCCTCAAAAGTCTTTCATTTTTTTTTACATGTATTTAAAAATTTCTTTTTGTTTGAAAGGGATTTAACTAATAGATATGCTTTTGTATTTGCTTTTGATATTTTATTCATTTTTTTACAACTTTTCTCAATTTTTAAAATAAAAGAATTTTCGTTTTCTTTTAATCTGTCCAATATATCTTTTGTATATGCTTCAAAGTCTCCATAATATAAGTTGTGATTAAAACCTATTTTATATTTTTTAAATATATCATGCATTTTTTCTGCTATTTTTAAAAGTCTAGATCCAATCAATCCCACATCTTCATTTAATTTATTAAAAGTATACTTGTATAGACCAAAAGCAATTTTAACATGTTCATAATCTGGACAAAGAGGTGTAACCAACTGCAATTTTCCTTTGCTTATTTTATTTATAATTGAAATTTTTTTACTTGAATTAATATTTTCTAGATCACCATTTTTTTGTAATTCCTTAAAAAAATTGTCATATTTTAAAATAATTTTTATCTCTTTGTCGAATAGTAGAAGAGATAATAAAGATGGGTTATATCCCAGAGCTTTTCCAATATCCGAAAAAACAACATTTACTTTATTATTTTTTTTTTGTTCTCTCAATTTTAAACTAATTATATTTTTGCTATATTTTTTTTTAACTATCTCCCAAAATAAAAAGTATCTATAACTATAGTCTATATTTTTTATTTTTAATTTAATTTTATTATAATCATACTTTAATTTTTCAATATCTTTTTTTAATTTAGCAATTTTTAATTTTTTGTAGTTAATTTTATTATCATCAATAATTGAATTCAAAACACTTTTTGAAATTTCAGACTCTATGTTAATGTTTGTATTAAATTTCGACATTTTTTGAGAACAATTCAAGTGAGTTGTCGTACTGTTTAAGATTAGTTTTTGGTACTGTTACAAAAATACATGAACCTAATTCACCATATTTTTCCTTAATTCGATTTAAATAATTAGTAATTTTATCTGGTGTTCCTGCTAATAAAGTATTACTTACAGCGTCTTTAAGATTATTCACGTTTTCACCAAATATTGCGTGTCTTTTAAAAGTTTTTAGTTTGGTAAATAGTATATCTATAACTTTTATATAAGGAGAAGAATCATTAAGACAGTATTTAGTCACATCACTTTCGTTTTCTACAACATGTATTAATTTTGTTAGCCTAATTTTTTTGAGCGCATCTACTTTATTTAAATTACTGTTTTGAATATAACTTTCAATATGATTTTCAACAATTTTTTCACAGCAGAAATTTGAAATGGCAATCGACCAAGAATTTTTTGCACAAAGTTTAACATTATAAGAATTTTCATTTAGTGCAGGCATTATTATTTCTAAGTTTTTTCTATCTTTGTAAAGCTTATTAAAATAACCCAATCCTAATTTCTGATTTCCCGTTTTTGTAGTTGAAAGTGTAAAATTTTCCGATTTAAAGTTAATTAAATCGACACTATTTAGAATTTTTTTTATAAGTTCATAAGTTTCAAGCATTATTTCATAATTTTTTTTGTCTAAAAAACCTAATGCTTCTAAATCACTTTTATTAGCACCAGAACCTATTCCCAAAATTAATCTACCTTTAGATAAATTGTCAGCCATTGAAATTAAACTTGCCAATACAGATGGATTATAAAAGTTCAGATTTGTAGTTAATGTACCAAGTTTAATGTTTTTTGTTAAATTTGATAATGTTGAAATCATCATCAAACTGGATGGAATTTTTTCATGCATATCTGCAATATGTTCTCCGAAAAATGCCTCATTAAAATTAAGCTTATCTGCCTGAACCGCAAATGAGATTACCTCATCAAGAACTTTTTCAAAACTCGTACTTTGATCGTAAACTGGTATAGAAAATATTCCTTTATGCATTTTGTAAATTTTATGAATGACTCTATATATTATTAAAATTTAATTTGAAAGATACTTTTGAGTTCTTACCTATAAAATATTTTTGCTTCAGTTGGTAAGTTTGTCCAACTAAAAGGTTCTGTTTTTTCATTGTTATATATAGCTACCTCATGCCAATCTTTATCAATCCACTCATCAGTATTTTGATATTCATCATTAGGATTTATGGTTTTAACATAAAGTTTTAAGCTATTTATATTTCTTATTTTATCATTATTTAGATTTATTATATTTTTAAATAAATTTACTAAAACTGTCTCATCATCCTTTTTATCTATTTTTTTTAATCTTTTTTCACAAATATCAGTAATCTTATAAGTTAGTGCGTGAATTATTCTAGGCATCCATTTTTGTTTTGACCCCACATATCCTTTCTCATTATAAACTTGGAATAAGTTATCATAGACTAATTTTTCATTTAAAAATCCACTTACTTTAAAAACTCTTATTCCATAAATATGAGTTTCGGTATAAACCGAAAATGGATATAACCCTAATGTATATCTATTTATATTATTTAAAAATTCTGGCAATTTAAAAAAGAGTGATAAAAAACTATTTAATAATATAAATCCTAAAATTAAATCTAAATAATAAAAATTAGAAATATTTCTTGTATAAAAAATATTTTGAGAATTGTTTATTAGACCCAAGATATCAACACTTATTAAAAAAGTAAAAATTAATATAAATGTTTCTCCAATAAAATGAAATGGAGCTATAGAAATTAAAAGTATACTAAAAATTAATTCTCCGAAATAAAATATTATTCTTAAATTTTCAAAATATAAAAAAAATAGCATTGCTTGATTAATTAAAGCCACGTAACATAAAAACTTAAAAGAGATTAATTTAGAAAAAAAATTATTATAATTTAGCCTTTTAACATGAGGTAAATTTAAAAAAATTTTTAAAGCTTTTCCAGAGGTCCATACTTTACTATTAATTTTTTCATAAAATCCAGAAATTAAACAGATTGCAATCGAAAGAATTAAAAAATTTAAAGAACTTGTATCATTAAAAATAAATAAATTTGAAATTTCAAAAACCTGATCAAAAGAAAATTTTAAATTAGAGTTTGCAAAAATAAAAAAAATACCACAAATTTGATGATAACTCTGTTCAATCCCAAAATAATAAGCTTTGTTCTTTCTATAAAGATATAGGTATAATAAAAAATGAATTAATGAAAAAAATTGAGTAAATAAACCAATAACAATTAAAAAAGATACAAGGATTAGAGAATTAATTAGTATATTGAATTCTTTATAACCATTTCCATATTGAATAATGTTAAATTCTTTAAGTTTCCAAAGATAGAAAATAAATATAGAAAAATACAAAATTCTAAATAATGATAAAAAAGTGTAAAATCCAGCAGGAATTTTATTATAAGGAATGCTAAAAATTAAAAAAAATATCAATAAAATCAATGATGAAAAAACTAATATTTTTTTAGACATTTTTAATCTTATAATAATTAAGAGCTATTAATTTAAAAATTTTTCAATATCTTGAACAATAAATTTTTTTTTCTTTTTCAAATAATTTTTTACTTTAAATTTTGAATTTTTTTCTAAAAAAATTATTAAATTCATTAATTCGAGTGAGTCTAATATATTTTCATTTATCAAATCAGTTTTTTTTGAAATTTTTTGTTTTATGAAAGGAAATTTTTTTTTTATTAAATTAATTAAATTAAATTTTTTCATATTTTGTTAAACTATATAAATTTTTTGACAAGAAGTTACAACTTTCTTTATAGGCTACATTTAAGTTTATTAGGGATATTTTGTATGTTTTATGGTTATAATATTTTATTTTTGGCTTTAATTTTTTATATAATTTGTAAGAATTTGTAGTCAATTTTGTTTTAAAATTTCTTACGTACATTTTTTCTGATACTTTTTTTTTATTGTCTAAGTTAATTCCATTAAATATTTTAAAGTATCTATATGGAACCTTAAATTTTTCCTCAGCAGAGTGAATTACCACCCATCCAAAATTTTCAATGTCCACGTTTATACCAACTCCTATAGCATTTTTTTTTGTTAGATATGATATTACAGAGTCCTCACCCCATGCGGAGCTTTGTTTTAAACTAATAATTTTTTTTGAATTTTTGCCAATAACAGCATAGTTATACATTGGTCTATTTGTCCTTTTAAATTTAAAATTCTTGATTAAATGTTTAGCAAAATAACCCGATGTTATAAATTCAGGTGAGTCGCTTGTAATTTTATTTTTAGGAAATTTAAAATTATAAGTAGGAATAACAACTGTATAATTTTTTTCTATTATATTTTTTACCATAGCAGATGAATTTGATATCATTTTATCGAATTTTCTTTTCGAAAAAACATTTCTTGTAAAATCTGAAAAAATTAAAACATAATTAGATTTAGATATTTTATTTATTAAACGGATCATTTAAATTTCCTTAATAAATAATCTCTATCAACTTTTCCATTTTTGTTAAATTTAATTTTTTTAACATAGAAATATCTTTTTGGGATCATGTAGTTAGGCAGGCTTTGTTTTAAAAAGTTTTCTAAACTTTTATCCTCAATAACATCATTAGAGCTATATATAGTTGAAATCGAATTATTTTTAAAAAAAGATAAGGAAAAATTTATTTTATCTAATTTTCTAAGTTTTGTATCTATTTCTAAAAGATTTACTCTATATCCGTGAATTTTTATTTGCTTATCATTTCTACCCAAAATAAAATAATTTTTTTTATAGACAGTGAATAAATCACCAGTGTTATAAAATTTCTTTTTATAAAGATTAGTGAATTTTAATTTATTTATTTTTTTTTCTGTATAACCTTCTGAAACAACACTTCCATTTATAAGTAGCTCTTTAAATTTATTTCCTTTTACAAAAATACCTCGAAATGGTTTTCCAATCGGTACCTGACCCATCTTATAAATATCCTTACGGTCTTTATTTTTATACTCATAAAAAAATGCCCAAGGACTTAACTCGGTTGCTCCATAACAATTAAATAATTTTTTAAATTTAAACTTATGTTTTACAATTTTAAAAGTGCTTAAAGAAAAATTTTCTCCACATAAAACTATCTTAGCAATTTTGAGTTTTTTTTTAATTTGGTAATTAAGCACCATCATGAAAGAAGGCACGGTAATAAGAACATTAACTTTATTTTTTTTTATTATTTTTGTGGCTAAAATTTTATCGGTGTCTTTTATAAAAGGAACAATTGATCCACCTACATATATACACGGCAGTATAGTAACTAAACTCATGACGAAAGAGCTATCGTGAAAATCACTAAATACATCTTTTTTTTTATATTTTAAGTTATCAATCTGATACATCAGGCATGAAATCATATTCAAGTATGTTATTTTAACACCTTTAGGTTTTCCAGTGGATCCTGATGTAAAAAAAATACAGGCAATATCATTTTCATCGAAAGGACTTTTTATCTCAAAGTCTTTTATATTTTTTTTTTTAATTATTTGATCAAATTTAATTTGTTGGATATTTTTTATATAACTTAAATTTTCATCACCAATTATTAAATCTATTTTTGACTCATTAATAATATATCGGTTTCTTTCTTTTGGATTACTTTTAGGTATTTGTATCCATGTATTTCCAGATAGCAATATTGCTATTACCGCAGCATAGTACAAGTCAGTTTTGTCACAATATAATCCAATATTTGCATTTTTAAAATCTTTTAAATAAAAGTTTATTTTTTTTATGTTTACAAATAAATCGTGGTATGAAGTTTTTTTATCACCGTAAAAATAAAATTGTTTCTTATTTGAAGAGAGATTTTTTATTATTTTATTATAGAACTTATCTATTAGAGACATTATTTATCTATTAAAGTTATAATTGCTAAATTATTTATAATTTTATTATATATATATTTGTTTTTTATAAAATAGTATATATTACATACAATGAGTCAGACTAAAAAAGTTCTTAAAAAGCTAAACATAAAACTTTCAGATTTTAAAAAGAATAAGGAAGAATTAAAAATGAAAGGATATACAATTATCAGAAAAAATAAATATCTGAAAAAAAACCTAAAACAAATTAATAAAATTATAGATAATTTAATTTTATCTGAGGGAAAAAAAGCTGGATGGGAAGGGTACGAAGATTTATATAAAAAAAATAAACATTTTGAAAAAGGGGCATTCAGACTTGGGGGTTTGGTTTATAAGCATGAAATTTTGAGAAAATTAATTTTAATCCCTGAAGTACTCGCGCTCGCTTACGATACTATTAAGGATGAAATTAAAATATGTAGCTTAAATTTTAGATCTCCAAAAAAAAACTGTAAAGATCAAAGTATACATATTGATGGTCTTCCAAGAAGAAATAAAAATGATGGTTTTAATGGCATTATTGCAATGTTTTATCTAAATGACTCTTGTATAAATAGTGGCCCATTAAGAATAATACCTTACTCTCATAAAAAATTAGGGTGGCCCGATAATTATTTAGACGTAAGTAAGAGACATAAAAAGGAAATAAATTTATTTGCGAAAGCTGGAGATATAGTGATAATGAACTTAAATTTGTGGCACGCAGGTTCAAAAAATATTTCAGGAAAAAAAAGAGGTACTATTTTTATGAACATTAAAAATAGAAATTCTTTACAGTTACTAAATTATAAAAAATATATCCCAACTGAAATTGTAAATAAATTAACTAAGGAAGAAAAATATCTTCTTGCTGTAAGAAATATAGATAAAGATCAAATAGTGACAAGAGGCGAAAGTATTGGTCAATTACATTTGGATGAAAATCCTCAAATTATTTATAGTCTATGATTTTTTTTTCTTTACAAAGTTTTACAATTTCACGAACTTGATCTAAACTAGCGTTAATCTTATTACAAATATCAAATATACTTGTTTTGCCATCACTATAAGCTATAAAATCTCTTAGCATTTTATTTGTTTCGCTAGAATTTTTTTTAAAAACATTTGTAGGATAAAGATTATACTTAGATAGAAAAGGTTCGCAAATAAACTTTGATTTTGGATATATGCCATTTTCAAATATATCAATTATGGAAGTTAAAGTTTCCAAAGAAGTTTCTAGACCCTTTTGAGATATGAATTGAAGATTATCCATAGAGGAATGATATTGATTATATTTTCCGTATAAAGATCTACTAAAATTACAATAAGGAAGATTTAGTAGTGGAGAACAATACTGTCTTTCGTCTGAACCTCTTTCTAAAAAACTATACATTTTAAATTTTTTTTTTTTATAAATTGCATGATATAAAGCTTTATCAGCTAAACTATTTTCTTGTTTTGATGTTACCATGCTAAAATGGTTTTCATCTCCAACACAGGAAATATTAAATCCTGCAACTAAATTTTTCTTTAATGTTTTTAAATTTTTTTTTATAAAATTAATGCTTCCAATAGTTTCTGGAGCGAGAGAAAATCTATAGCTATAATATCTATTTTTTTTTGTCTGGATATATTTGATTAAAGCATTTAATACGACAATTCCAGAAACTTCATTATTAGCCATTGATGGATGACAAATATAGCTTGAAAAAAGTATTTCTTTTTTTGATTTTCCTTTGAAAAAGGCTTCCCCAGAATACATGTGACCTTTTTTATGTGAAGAGTCGATAACTACTTTAAAATACGAAATTTTTTTAAGTTTCTTGTATTCATTATATTTTAAACAAAATCCCCAATCTCTCTTATAATAACTAGTTACAAAAGGTATTGCATTAGGCTTTGATTTATCAAAAAAAAGTTTTTTTTTTAATTGATCAAAACTTAATTTTTTATTGATTGCAACCGAGTATTGCACAATATGAAGATTGTTGTTTTTATAGTCTAAAACTTTTTTACCAGTTTTTAAATCTATTATGTAAGCTTTTTTTACGTTCCATTCATCAGGAATAATCCAGTCAAAAACTTTTTTTCTTGATTTAGTTTTCACCAATTTGAGTGAACTATTTGACTTTTTTAAATATTTTAGTGTTTCCAAAGTACCTTTGCTAGCTAGACTTCTATGATATGGGAAAATATCACATGAAAAATTATACAAATTGGTTTTTAAATATTTATACGAGCTCATTAAATTCTAAGTTAAGATGAGTTTAATTCAACATTAAATTTGTTAACTCATAATTGTTTATTAATAAACAATTTAAAAAAGAAAAACAATCAAATTAGCTTAATTTTGCCTTATTTTCCTGAAATGTTCAAAAATTGAACAATATTATATTTGACCGTTCAATATTTGAACAATATAAAGTAATAATGAAAAAAAATAACTTTGATAAGACTAAAGAAATAAATTTAAATTTACTTAGATCTATTCATAAAAATCCAAACCTATCTCAAAGAGATACAGCGAAAAATTTAGGGATTAGTCTTGGTAAACTAAATTACTTAATACAAAGTTTAAGTAATAGAGGATTAGTTAAAATAAAAAATTTTTCAAAAAGTAAAAATAAATTAAATTATGTTTATTTATTAACACCCGAAGGTTTAAATCAAAAACTAAAGTTAACAATGAGATTTATGAAAATTAAACTTAAAGAATATGATGAACTTAGTGTAGAGATAAAAAATAATAAATTAAAAAACAATGTGGATCGTAGCAAAAATTAAAAAGAATAATCAAAATCTGTTTGTTTCAGAGTTTAAGAAAAAACTTACAGATGTTAAATTTTTTTATCCAAAAATTTTTAGCAAAGGAAAAACCAAAAATATATTAGGTAATTACATCTTTTGTTACCACTCAAATTTCAATAATAAATTTCAATTTCAATTAAAATATTTAAGGGGATTAATTACATTCCTTGGAAATGAATTAACAAATCAAAAAGATATATTAAAATTTATCGAATATTGTAAAAAACATGAAGACACTAATGGATGTTTAAAAAGTTCTTTTTTTAAAGAAAATGTATTTGAAAAAGGTAAGTTTATTAACGGTCCTTTTTCTGATTATTTATTTGAAGTAGCCACTAGAGAAAAAAATAAACTAAAGATTATTTTAGGAAATTTCAGTGCAACTATTTCTGATGAAAATAATGTTTTATATCAAAAGATATAAAAAAAAATGTATAGGTCAAAAAGCCACTTTTGCATAGTGCGGAGCTATGCCTAAAATTTAATATTATGAAAAAAATTTTATTAATTGGAGGAGCAGGATATGTGGGTACCTCTATGATGAAAGAATATATTACTAATAATAAAATCTCTAAGATTAATTGTTTAGATAGACTAATTTATATAAAACAAAAATTTGATAATAAAATATTCAATACAAAGAAAATTAAATTTATAAAAGGTGATTTTAGAAATTTAAAAATCATAAAAAAATCTTTATTAAATATGACGGATGTAATTATTTTAGGTGGCTTAGTTGGAGACCCTATAACAAAAAGATATAGAAAATTATCATATAGTATTAATTACTTAGGAATTAAAAAACTTTTAAATTTTTTATCTAAAGAAAAAAGTATAAACAAAGTAATTTTTGTAAGTACATGTTCTAATTATGGAATTGTTAAAAATAAGCTTGCAGATGAAAATACAAAACTACTTCCCAAGTCAGCGTATGCGAAGGCAAAGGTTGATATTGAAAAATATATTTTAAAGCATAAAAAAATGAAACCTTGCCCAGTTATACTAAGGTTTTCAACAGCTTTTGGTCAAGCGCCAAGAATGAGATATGATTTAACAATTAACGAGTTTTGCAAATACGCTAGTAATGATGAACAGCTTATAGTTTATGATCCAGAAACTTGGAGACCTTACTGCCATGTAAAAGATTTTTCTAGAATTGTTCTAAAGGTTCTTAATTCACCAAATAAAATAGTAAGAAATCAAGTTTTTAATGTGGGATCAAATAGTTCAAACTTTAGAAAAAAAGATATTGTAAAATTAATTAAAAAAGAAAAAAAAAATTTAAAAGTTACATTTCTTAAAAAAAAAGTAGATCCAAGAGACTATAGAGTAAACTTTTTAAAGTTAAAAAAAACACTAAATATAAGCCCAAATTATTCAGCAAAGATGGGAATTAAAGAAATGATTAAAAATCTCAATTTAAAAAAAAAAATTTCACAGGATATTGGTAATTATAAAATAAAAAAAAATGTCAAATAATATTTCTAATAATTTAATATCTAAAATAACAAAAACTTTAGATTTTAAGCATATAAAAAAAGTTCATCATCTACATGAACCATATATTGAAAAGAATGATATAAAAGAAATACAAAAATGTATAAATAAAGGTTTTGTATCTTCCGTAGGCGAACAAATTTTAGTTTTTAAGAATAAGATAAAAAAATTTACAAAATCTAAGCATGTTGTTTTAACAAGTTCAGGCTCATCTGCATTACATATTATTTTGAAAGCTTTAGGCACAAACAGTAGTAATGAAGTATTAATTCCTAATTTTAATTATATAGCTTCTGTAAATGCTGTTCTCATGTGTAATTCAAATCCACATTTAATTGATATAGAGGAAAAAACTTTAGGAATAAATGTAGAAAAACTAGATAAATATTTAAAACAAAATACTTATAAAAATTCAAAGGGATGCTTTAATAAGCATTCTAAAAAAAAAATTAATTCTTGCATAGCTTTACACACTTATGGATATTCTTGTAATATTTATAAATTAAAAAAAGTTCTTAATAAATACAATATTATATTGATCGAGGATGCAGCAGAAGCGATTGGTAGCTTTAATAAAAAAAAACATCTAGGAACCATTGGATATGCGGGTGTAATTAGTTTTAACGGAAATAAAACTATTACAACAGGCGGAGGTGGAGCAATATTGACATCAAATAAAAAATTTGGTGATTTTTGTAGTCATTTATCGACAACAGCAAAGGTTAAACATAAATATTTATTTTCTCATGACCAACTAGGTTACAATTATAGGCTACCAAATATAAATGCTGCCCTAGGTGTTTCGCAAATGAATAAGATAAAAAAAATATTAACCTCAAAAAAAAAACTGCATAAAAAATACTTACAAAACTTTAGAGCAAACAAATATTCTGACATCTTTGATGATAAAAAAAATTGTGAAAGTAATCATTGGCTTAACATCTTAATATTAAAAGAAAAATATTTTAAACAAAAAGATAAATTAATTAAAAATTGTATAAAAAAAAATATTTTTGTGAGACCTGGTTGGAAATTAATGCATGTTCATAAATACCTTAAAAAATTTCCTCGAATGAATTTATCAGGTTCAATTTCTTTATATAAAAGATTAATATGTATGCCAAGTTCACCATTTTATTTCATAAAAAATGAAAAAAAAAATTTCAATAATTAATCACGAACAAGGAAATCAGCTTCATATTATTAGAGCATGTAAAAACGTAGGCTTTGAAGTTAATGTTGTAAATTCTGAAAAAGATTTATCTAAATCGGATAAATTAATTCTACCAGGAGTTGGAAGATTTGGTACAGCAATGAAAAATTTAAAAAAAAAAAAATTGGATGCACCTCTTAAGAAAATTTTAAAAAACAATGTTCCAATTCTTGGAATCTGCTTAGGTTTTCAACTGTTATTTGAGATATCAATGGAGGACGAAAATATTAAGGGTCTAGAAATTTTAAAAGGAAAATTTTTAAAATTTCCTAATGATAGATTGAATAAAATTCCACAAATTCAATGGAATAAAATAAATATTTCAGGATCCTCTATACTTCTAAAAAATATTGATAATGAAAACTTCTTTTATTTTAATCATACATACTATTTAGACGCATTATCTACAAATAAATCCAATATAAAAGCAAATACAATATATAATGGAAATACCTACCCATCGGTTATTGAAAAAGAAAATATTTTTGGAACTCAATTCCATCCCGAAAAAAGCGGATCAAAAGGACTTTCAATTTTAAATAATTTTAAAAGTTTATAATAAAATGAATGTATTTAGGATCATCAGTAAATTAGATATAAAAGATTTGTACCTAGTGAACAGCAGGTTACTCGAGGGACTTAGAGTTTTAGGTGATCCGAAAAAATTTATTAAAACATATTACGATCTTGGTGTTGACGAAATAATTTTGCACGACGTTACAGCCAGTTATATAGGTAGAAATACTCTTTATGATAAACTAAAAGTTATGACAGAAGATATATTTTTACCATTAACTCTTGGAGGAGGAATAAGGAATTTAAATGATATATCAAATATTCTTAAATGTGGCGCTGATAAAATTTTCTTTAATACATCAATAATCGAAAATCCTAAATTTGCTGAAGAAGCTATAAAAATTTATGGATCATCAACAATTTCTGCAAATGTTGTAGTTTCAAAAAATGAAAATGATTATATTTTATTAAAAAATCATGGAAGAGATTATGAAAAAAAGGATCCTCGCGATTGGATAAATTTTTTAGAAGATATTGGAATTGGTGAAATAATTCTAACTTTTGCCCACAAAGAAGGATTAAAAAAGGGCTATGATTTAGAGTTTATGAATTTAATCAAAGATAATATATCTGTTCCCTTTTTAATAAATGGAGGCGCATCAAATGTTGATTCTATAATTGAACTGTCAAAATATTCTTTTGTAAGTGGAGTTGTAATATCTACTATATTCCATGAGATTGTAAAACATAATGGTTCTAATTTAAATATAAATAATTTATCTCAGGCAAGATTTGACAATTTAAATGAAAGTAAATACAAAAACGATTTGAAAAAAAATAATATTATTAATCAGATTAAAACAAGGTTAATAAATAAAAATATTTTAGTAAGAAACTAAATGAAAAGTTCAAATAATTACGGGTGGAGATATGACAAAAAAGGATACGAAATTCCTAAGGAAATTAAATTTTGTAAAAGATGTGTAATGTCAAATCAAAGACCAAGAATAACTTTCAACGAAAAAGGTATTTGCTCCGCATGTCAGTTTACTGATTACAAAAACAATAAAGTTGATTGGAAAAAAAGAAAAATAGAACTAGAAAAAATCTGCGATCAGTATAGAAAAAAGGATGGATCTTTTGACGTAATTGTTCCTAGTAGTGGAGGAAAAGATAGTGGATTTGTAGGTCACTATTTAAAAAATGAACTTGGAATGAATCCATTAACAGTAACTTGGTCACCATTTGAGTTTACTCAAATTGGTTTTGAGAATTTTCAAAATCATATAAAAATTGGAAATTTAGCAAACCTTTTATGTACTCCACCAGGAGATATACATAGAAAATTATCTATTTTAGGTATGAAAATGTTAGGAGATTCATTCATTCCTTTTTTATATGGCCAACACAATGTACCTTTTTTAATATCTGAAAAATTTGATATTCAATTAATTATGTACGGAGAAAATGGAGAAGTTGAATATGGAGGAACAAAGGACACCGAAGATCAACCAGAGCAAAGGCTAGATGGTAAAAAACATGATAATATATTTTTTTCAGGAATATCTTTAGATGAAATGGTGAAATCTGGAATCAAAGAGGAAGATTTATACTATTATAAAAAACCATTATTAAAAAAAAATAGCAAACAACCAAAATGTTTATTTATGAGTTATTTTCACAAGTGGAATCCACAAGAAAACTATTATTATTGCGTTGAAAATACTGGATTCAAGCCAAATAATATTAGAAGTGAGGGCACTTACACAAGATTTGCTTCTTTGGATGATAAATTAGATGGTTTTCACTATTATTTAATGTTTATAAAATTTGGAATCGGTAGAGCAACATCAGATGCTGCTCACGAAGTGAGAGAAGGTCATATTACAAGGGAAGAGGGTGTAGAACTGGTTAAAAAATACGATGGTGAGTTTCCTGAAAAAAACTTTCAGTTATTTCTTGATTATCTACAAATGAGTCAATCAGAGTTTCATGAAATTATAGACTCATGGAGAGCAAAACATGTGTGGGAAAAAAAGGGAAATAGCTGGAAATTAAAGAGTCAAGTTGAGTAAGAAGATTAAATTGAAATCTAGCAATATTATGAAATACAATTATGTTTTTGGAATTAAATTAAACCATAAGGCGAAAGATCAAATTAATAAAATTTTAAAAAAACTTAAAAATAAAGTTAAAGTAAGTTATATTTCATCAAAGTCATCTGGACCTCATATAACATTAACTAATATATTTAAAATAAAAAATGAAAAAAAAATGTTAAAAGTTTTTGAAGAAGTTAAAAAAATTAACAATAAATCTTTTAAACTTAAATTCAAAAATATTTCAATTTTTTTTGGAGATACACCTTCCCATGTAATTAGATGGGAGCATAATGAGGAAATTATTTTATTAAAAAGAAAAATTGAGAATATATTAAAAAAATTAGAAAGTATAAAAACTATAAAAAAATTCAAAGAAAATATAAATTTTATAGCAAAATCAACTATTGCTTATAAAGATACAAATTATAATAATCTTGTCCCAATTTTGAAAACAATAAATAAATCAAAAATACCAAACTATTGTATTGTAGATAACATTTGTTTATATGGATTTATTCCATATGTAAAAGAAGAAGAGATATTTAAAATAAAATTAAAAAAATAATGAAAGCAAAAAATAATTTCCTTGTAAAAAAAAATATATCCATAAAAGACGCGATTTTAAAATTAAAAGAAACTGGTATGAAATGTTTAATTATTACAGATAGTAAAAACAGGTTACTGGGAACCCTTACCGATGGTGATATGAGAGATATAATAGTTAAAAAAATTGATCTAAATAAAAGTATTAATAATTTTTTTAATAAAAACCCAAAATTTATTAAAAAAGATAATTATAGCAACGAGGCAGCAAAAAAAATATTTGAAAAATATAGAATCGAGACAATTCCAATTATTAATAATAATCAAGTAGTAGACGTTGTATCTTGGTCAGATATTTTTTTAAAAAAAAACTCACTTAAAAATATTTCTGTAGTAATTATTGCTGGTGGAAGAGGAGAGAGACTTAATCCATTTACAAAAGTTTTACCAAAACCTCTGGTACCAGTTTATGAAAAAACAATTATAGATTTTATTATAGACCAATTCAAACCTTATGAAATTAATAATTTTACTTTTACATTAAATTATAAAGCAAATCTTATTAAAACGTATTTAAAAAATAATATTAAAAAAAATAACTATTTTTTTTATAATGAAAAAAATCCCTTAGGCACGATCGGCTCTCTATCATTATTGAATGAAAAAAAAATTTCTAAGAACTTCTTCGTAACTAACTGCGATATATTAATTAAAAGTGATTTCAAAAAAATTTATGATTTTCACATGAAAAAAAATAATGATATCACAATTGTAACATGCTTCCAGAAATATAAAATTCCATATGGCACATGTATAATTAAGAAAGACGGAACTTTAAAATCACTTATAGAGAAACCAGAAACAGATCATCTTATTAATACTGGTTTTTACGTTATGAATAAAAAAATTTTAAAATTTATACCAAAAAATATGCGCCTAGATTTTAATGAATTTGTTCAAAATTTACTTATAAAAAAAATGAAAATAGGTGTTTATCCTATTGATATGAATAGCTGGACTGATGTTGGAACATGGTCCGAGTATAAAAAAAATATAAATTTTTCTTTTTAATGAATTTTAAAAAAAAATCGTCAACAGTTGTTGCTACTGTTTTTCATAAAATATCATTCGATAATATAAAATTTTTTTTTAAATCTCTAGAGAAGCAAGATAATACAGATTTTGATGTTTTAGTTTATAACGATGGAATTAAAGAATTATATAAATACATCAAAAGTAAATTGAATATAAAAATAATAGATTGTTTCGGTTCTATTAATGAAAATAGAATTAATATGATCAATTACTGTAAAAAAAAAAAATATAAAAATATTGTTTTTATTGATAGTGACGATTATGTGGATAAAAAAAGAATTTCTACAGCAAAAAAATATTTAACTCAAAATAATATTGTTATTAATGATTTACATTTGATTAATGCAAAAAACAAAACTATTAAAAAAAATTTTTTTTCTTACAGAATTGAAAATAAAAGTTTAATCACAATTAATGATATTTTAGATAAGAATTTCATTGGAATGTCAAATAGTTCAGCTAGGATTAAGATTTTCAAAAAATTAAAACTAAAAAAATTAACCAATGCACCTATATTCGATTGGGCGCTTTGGTTCTCCGTTTTGCGAAAAAGTAATGGAATATTTACAAATGAAACAAATACTTATTACAAACCCAGTACCCCAAATAATTTGACAACTTTATTAAAAAGAAGAGCAAACTTAAGATCAAAAAAGTTAATAAAAAAAAAACAATTAAATTTTCTTAACGTTAAAGAAAAAAAATTATCAAATAAAATATTAAACACAAATATTAAAAAATCTTTTAAAAATAATATGTTTTGGTGGGAAGAAAATATTAATTGAAATGAAAATTAGCTTAAACAAACCTTATATAATTGCCGAGATCGGATCAAATCATAACGGTTCAATTGATCTTGCAAAAAAAACAATCCTACAAGCAAAATATGCTGGAGCTGACTGTGTTAAATTTCAATCTTTTACCCCACAATCATTATTTTCAAAACATTTTTTAAACAAAAATTTAACATTAAAATCAGAGGTTAATAAATATTACTTAAATGAAAAAAAATTATATGAAATTTCAAAATATTGTAAAAAAGTTAAAATCGACTTTGCTTCCACACCATTTAATGAGAAAGAATTATATTTTCTGGTTAAAAAACTCAAAGTAAAATTTATTAAAGTAGCCTCAATGGATTTAAATAATTTACCTTTTTTAAAAAAAATATCTGAATTAAATATTCCAGTAGTAATTTCAACAGGTATGGGATCGTATTTAGAAATAAAGAGAGCTTTAAATATATTTAAAAACAAAAAATCAAAAGTAACAATTTTGCATTGTGTGTCAATGTATCCCCCAAAAAAGAAAATGCTAAATTTGAGCAAATTACAATTATTAAAACAAACGTTTAAATGTAATATTGGATATTCAGATCATTCTATTGGACCAAGTGCTTGTTTATTCTCAAGTATGATTGGTGCAACCGTTATTGAAAAACATTTTACTGCAAATAAAAAATTGAAAGGATGGGATCATAGTATTTCTGCAGACAAAGAGGAATTAGAAATTATTGTAGATGGATGTAAAAATATTAAGAAAATGTTTGGAAAAAAAACATTTAAAGTTGTTGAAACTAAAAAACAAATTAGAGCTTTCAGAAGAAGTATTGTTGCTAATAAAAATTTAAAAAAAGGAAAAATAATTAAAAAAAATGATCTTAATTTTAAACGTCCAGGAGATGGAATATCTCCTAATGAATACAAAAAAATAATAGGAAAAAAGTTAAAAAAAAATATTAAATTTGATCAACAATTTACGTTAAAAGATTTTTAATGCTAGCCATAATACCAGCAAGAAGAGGAAGCAAAGGTTTGAAAGATAAGAATATTAAATTTATAAATAACAAACCTTTAATTTGTTACACAATTGAAGCAGCAATAAAATCAAAGAAAGTGAAAGATATATTTATTTCAACAGATGATAAGCGTATTGTTAAAATAGCTAAAAAATATAATATTAAAATACCATTTTTGAGACCAAAAAAATTATCATCAGATACATCTCCAGTTATACAAACCTACCTTCATACAGTTGATTATTTAAATAAGTATAAAAAAAAAAAAATTAATAATTTTGTAGTTTTGTTACCAACAGCTCCCCTACGAAAACCCAAAGATATCGATAATTCAATAAAACTTTTTTTAAAAAAAAAAGCTGACAGTGTAATAAGTATGTGCAAAACTCATCATCCAATTGAATGGCAAAAAAAGATTGATAAAAAAAGTAAAATTAAATCAATATTTAAAAATACAAAAAGCACCTTTAATAGGCAAAAATTAAATAATACTTACTTACCAAATGGTTCAATTTACGTATTTAATTATAAATTTTTGAAGAAAAAGTTAAATTATTATGGCAAAAAGTCCTTTGCTTATGTTATGCCTAAAATCACATCATATGATATAGATGATAAAATTGATTTTGAAATAATAAAAAATATCTTGATTAAATAAATGAAAAACAAAGTAGTTCTTATTACAGGTGGAACAGGATCTTTTGGAAAAAGTTTTGTTAAATATGCTTTATCAAAAAAACCAAAAAAATTAATTATTTACAGTAGAGATGAGTTGAAACAGTTTGAAATAAAAAAAACTTTCAATAAATCTGAATTAAAAATATTAAGATTTTTTATAGGAGATGTTAGGGAATATGATAGATTGTTATATGCTCTAAGAGAAGTAGATTATGTAATTCATGCGGCAGCTTTAAAACAAATTGATACATGTGAATATAATCCTTTTGAAGCAATCAAAACTAATATTTTAGGTGCACAAAATTTAATAAGTGCTTCATTATCTTCAGGTGTTAAAAAAGTAATAGCATTAAGTACAGATAAAGCATCTTCTCCTATTAATTTGTATGGAGCAACTAAGCTTGCTTCTGATAAACTTTTCATTGCAGCTAATTATCATAAAGGATCATCTGGAGCAAAATTTTCAGTAGTTAGATATGGAAATGTATTTAATAGTAGAGGATCAGTTGTTCCAGTATTTCTTAAAAGATTAAAAAACAATCAAAGTTTTGAGATTACAGATTTAAAAATGACTAGATTTAACATTACATTAGACGAAGGTATTAAATTTGTTTCTAATTGTCTAAATTTTATGGAAGGAGGTGAATTGTTTGTTCCAAAGCTTCCGTCATTTAATATTTCAGATCTTGCAAAAGCTATAGATAAAAAAAAAAATATTAAGGTTATTGGAGTAAGACCGGGGGAAAAAATTCATGAAGAAATGATATCAGAAAATGAGCCAAATGATATTATAGATATGAAAAGTTATTATGTAGTATTACCAGATATGCAAATGGTATCTTGGTCAAAAAAAATATATTTAAAAAAAGGCAATTTAATGAAAAAAAAATTTTCATATAGAAGTGATAATAATAAAAATTTTCTTAAAGTAGAAGATCTTTCTAAATTAATAAAAAAATTAAAATAAATGAGAAATATTTCTTACGGTAAGCAAACAATTAGCCGTCAAGATATTAAAGCTGTTTCTAAATCTTTATTATCTAGATTTATTACGCAAGGTCCCTTGGTGCAAAAATTTGAAAAAAAACTTTCAAATTATTTTGGTAGTAAGTACTGCTTAGCATTATCTAGCGGTACAGCTGCGTTAAATTTAGCCTTACTATCATTAAATTTAAAAAAAAAGGATATTGTTATAACTACACCCATAACTTTTCTTGCTTCAGCTAGTTGCATAATTAATGTAGGGTGTAAAATACTATTAGTTGATATAAATGAAAAAAATTTTACAATTAATATTGATTTATTAGAGAAAAAATTAAAGCAGTTAAAAATAAAAAAAATTTCTCCTAAAGCTCTGATAGCAGTAGATTATGCTGGCTATCCTTGTAATTGGAAAAAAATAAAAAAGTTATCAAAAAAATATAAATTTGTAACAATAAATGACAATTGTCACGCGATGGGCTCCAAATACTTTGGTTCTAAAAAATATGCAATTAAATATTCAGATATAGTAACTCAAAGCTTTCATCCAGTAAAAACAATTACTACTGGAGAAGGTGGGGCTTTGTATACAAATAAACTTGACATTTTTAAAAGGGTGAAATCTCTCAGATCACATTGCATAGATAGGAGTTTTACTGATAGATATGGATTATGGCATTATAAAGTAGATAACCTGGGATTTAACTATAGATTAACAGATATTCAATCTAGTCTTGGGATCTCTCAATTAAATCAAATAGACAAATTTGTTAATAAAAGAAAAAAAATTGCAAAAAATTATGATAAATTAATTCAAAAATATCCTCAATTTTCAACTATTCAAAAAAGCGATAAAGAAATAGATAATTCATATCATTTATATCCATTATTATTTGACTTTAAAAAATATAATGTTTCAAAAAAAAACTTTTTTCTTTATATGAAAAAAAAAGGAATCACCCTTCAAGTTCATTATATTCCTTTACAATTTCACAATCTTATTAAAAAAAATACTGTTAATATTAAAGATAAATTTATGATAAGTGAAAAATTCTATCAGAGATCATTTTCAATTCCGATTTATCCAGATTTAAAGTATAGTCAACAAAAGCTGATATTAAAATTAATCACTAATTATTTAATAAAAAATTTTTAAATGATAAATATTGCAATAATTCCTGCAAGAGCAGGAAGTAAAAGAATAAAAAATAAAAATATTAAGCTATTTAACAAGAAACCAATAGTTTCCTATGTATTAAAAATTTTAAAAAAATCAAAAAATTTTAAGCATATTGTTGTCACCAGTGACTCGAAAAAAATACTTAATATATGTAAAAAACATAATGCAGATATATTGATAAATAGACCTAAAAAATTTTCTAATGACTTTGTTGGTACTCATGCTGTAATTGTTCATGCTATCAATTTTTTAAAAAAAAAAAAAATTAATTTTGACAATGTTTTTTGTACCTATCCTACATCAATATTTTTAAATAAAAAAATAATTAAAGAAGCAATTAAAAAAAAAAGTCAAAAAGGGTATGTTATTTCAGCAACTAAATTTAAACATCCAATAGAGAGATCGTTTCGAAAATTGAAAAAAAAAATAAGTGTTAATTTTCCAAAATACTTAAATTATAGAACTCAAGATATAACCGAATCTTTTCATGACGCAGGACAGTTTTACTTTGCTAGTAAGAAAGTTTGGATTAATCAAAAAAAAATCATTTCAAATAAATCAACATTTATTGAAATTCCACAAAATAGTAGTCACGATATAGATACTATTGAAGATTGGAAAACAGCAGAAATAATTTGGAAAAATATCAATTAATTTTATAGTGCTAAAAAAATCTTATACACAGGTAGGTTTTCTAAAATTACTTGAAAATATTGTAAGATGTCATCCGTTAATTTATTTATTAAGTAGAAATATATCAAAATACTTAAGGATTTTTGAGGCAGACGCGGCTGGTCTAAAAAAAATTGATTTTCAAGAAAAAATTAATTGCATAGATGTTGGTGCCAGTGATGGAATTTTCATAAATTATATAAATAAATTTTTAAGCATTAATAAAGCCATTTGCTTTGAGCCAAACAAAAATTATATTTTGGAATTAAAAAAAATTAATAAAATTAATCTAGTAATAAATGAATATGGACTTGGATTAACAGAAAGAATAGAAAAAATTTATGTACCATATTATAAATTTTTTAATTGGAAATTTTATTTAGATGCATACTCTTTTCCAAGTTATAAAAATTGTGATAAACAAATTAATCTAGATTTCTTTTTTAAAAAATCAATTTCAATTGAAGAAAGAGAAATTGTTATATCAAATAAGGTAAATTTAGAGGAAAAGATAAATTTAATAAAAATTGATATAAATGGAAATGAATTAGAAATAATCAAAACTTTAGAGGAAATTATAAAAAGAGATAAACCGATTATTTATATCGAAAATAATTTTGATACCGAAGAGATAATAAAAATATTATCAATTTATGAGTATAAACCCTATGTATATGACTTGAACAAAAACAATTTTTTGCCTTTTACAAATCAACAAGTTCTTAATATTTACTTTAAAAATAATCAGTTTAAGTTTATTTAAATTTACTAAATGAGCAACAAATGAAAATAAAAAAATGTAGAGTCTGTAACTCAATAAAATTACAAAAATTATTTTCACTTGGAAACTTATCTTTTACAGGGAAGTTTACAAATTCAAAAAATAAAAACATTAAAAAGGATTTTATAAGTTTAGTCATGTGCAATGCTTGTTCATTAGTTCAGTTAGATCGAAATTTTAATTCTAATTTTTTGTACGGGAAAGATTATGGTTATAGAACTGGAATAAATTTCACCATGACAAATCATGTTAAAAATGTTGTAAAACAAGCATCAAGATTTGTTAATTTAAAAAAAAAGGATGCAGTTTTAGATATAGCAAGTAATGATGGAACACTTCTTAATTTTTATAAAAAAGATATAATTACAGTTGGGATTGATCCAATATTAAACAAATACAAAAATAAATATAAAAATATAAATTATAAAATACCTAAATTTTTTAATTCTAAATCAATTAAAAGAGCAAAAATAAATAAATATAAAATAATCACAGCTCTATCGGTTTTTTATGATTTAAAAAATCCTAACGAATTTATAAAAAATATAAAAAAAATTTTACATAGAGATGGTGTTTTTATACTCGAGCATGCAGATTTACTATTAATCCTAAAAAATAATTTATTTGATACGATATGTCATGAGCATTTAGAATATTATTCAACAAAAACCATTAATTATATTTTGTCAAAGTTCAACCTCAAAATATTGAAACACAATTATAATGATATAAACGGGGGAAGTTCACAATATTATATTGTTCATAAGGATTCATATTTTAAGTCGAATGGAACTAAAATAAAAAAAATAATTGAAACTGAAAAAAAATATGGACTAAATAATAAAAAAACATTTTTAAAATTTTATAAAAAAATATTATTAATTAAAAAAAGACTTGTCTCTTTATTAAATAAAATTAAAAAAAATAAAAAAATAATACACGGTTATGGAGCATCTACAAAAGGAAATGTTTTATTACAATTTTTTGGAATCTCCAAAAAACATTTAGATTTTATTGCAGATAGAAATATAATGAAAAAAAATTTTTATACACCGGGTACGAAAATTAAAATTATTACTGAGCAAGATTCAAGAAAATTATGTCCAGATTATTACCTAGTTTTGCCTTGGCACTTTAAAAAAGAAATCTTAAAAAGAGAATATTTAATAAGAAAAAAAGGTACAAAGTTTATTTTTCCTTTACCTTATTTAAAAATTTATTAATGAAAAAATTAATAATTGTTATACCCACACTCAATGAGGAAAAAAATATAATTGGTTTGACTAAAAAAATTTTAAATATTAATAAATCATTTCATATTTTATTTATTGACGATGGATCTACAGATGATACTCAAAAAATTATAAAAAACCTAAATAAAAAAAATAAAAATATTAAATATATATTTAGGTTAAATAAAAGTGGCATTGGATCTGCTCATAAAGCCGCAATAAAAGAATGTTACAAAAAAAAATATAAATTAATTTTAACAATGGATGCTGACGGAACACATAAACCAATTATGATTCCTTCTATGTTAAAGGCTATGAAAGATCTAAATGCTGATATCGTCAACACATCAAGATTTGTCAAAAAAAATAGTTTAAAAGATTGGCCAATTTCTAGAAAGATTATGACATATACCAGACATTATTTGTTAAAATATATGATTAATTTAGATTATGACGCCTCTGGTGCATTTAGATTGTATAATGTAAAAACAGTTAAACTATCTAATTTGCTTATGGCAAAAAATAATAGATATGCCTTTTTTTGGGAAAGCCTAAATATATTGAAAAGAAAGGGATATAATATTACTGAAGTTCCAATAGATTTACCTTTTAGGAAAAATGGTTCATCAAAAATGAGATTTTCAGATATATGGTATTCATTAATTTATTTATTCATTGTGAAACTAAGAAGATATTAAAATGCTAAAATTAAAAAATATATTTTCTATAAAAGAATTAATTATAATTTTTTTTATTTTTACTGCTATCATTTACTCAACATCCCTTCATTATGCCAATAGCCCCCCCAATGATACATTTGAACCAGGTCAATTCTTAACTGAAACTCCATCTTACGACGGTGGAGATCCAGTGTTAGATAAATATTTTAAAAACCGTGGAGTTTTTTATAAAAAATTTTTTTCAGATGGAAAATGGTCTGAGGAATTTCATCCAAGAGATTTAACTGGATGGAATGATATGTGGAAAAATACAGCTATGTCAGCAGATAATGCTTACTATATATTGTATGCAGCCTATTATGCTGGCCTTATTGAAAAAATTGATTATTCAGTTGAGGGAGCCAATTTATCAATGGCAGTACATAAATATAGAATACTCATGCCATTTATGGTTGGAAAATTATGTAGCATATCAAAAATTTTTGATGCCAAAAATTATTCTTGGTCAGAAAAGTATTACTCCGTGATTGTATACTTATACATTATTTTAAATTTTATCTTTATACTAACAACTGCATTTCTATTTATGTTTTTTTTGATAAACATTTTTTCATTTAGTAAATATTTATCAATAATTGGATCAATTTTATTTTTAACGCTACCTATAGTTACTAAGAGTACTGGATTTCCACAATCTGAACCAATAGCATTATTAATTACTTTGCTTTTATTTACAACTACATTTTATAATAGAAAGTTTCTTTATCTTATCTTTTCTTTTTTAGGTTTGTTAACAAAAGATTTATTTGTGTTTACATCTGTATTGTGGATTTTTAATTTTAATTTTTTTAAAGAAAAAAAAATTATAAAATATTTAAAGCATATTTTGATAGGGATTATACCAATAATTTTTTTTATTTTAATAAGATTAATAGTTTCAGATGATGGTATAATTGAAACAAGAGGTAGTTACGATATTTTAAAAGGAGATTTGCCTCCTTGGACTGTTACTAGTAATTTTTACTACCATTTTGAAAAGTTATTTTTAGTTTTTACTTTTTTATGGCTAGGACTAGTTAATCTAAAAGAAAGTGAATTTTTAAAAAAATCTACTGCTACACTAGTATTTTTAACTCTGATAAGTTTATGGATTGCCAGAGGATCTGGAATTGAAAGGCATGTTGGATTAATGTATCCGCTAGTTATCCCATGCTTTTTATTTTTTTTTCATAAAAATTTAAAAATCAAATGATTAAAAATTTAAAAAAATATACTTATAATTTTATCATATGAATATAATAGGAATTCACGATGGTCATACAAGCACAGCTGCACTGATGCAAAATGGAAGAATTGTTGCTTGTGTATCAGAAGAAAGATTTAACAGACTAAAGTGCTATGATGGTTTCCCACTTCAAAGTGTTAAATATCTTATGAGTTTATGTAAAGGTAAAGTTGATTATGTTGCAGTAGGAACAACTGGTCTGGTTCCTCACGAAAGTTTTTCCGGTAGAGAATATTTATTCTCAGTAGATGACTTTATTAAACAACAAGAGGAACATTTTTATAAAGTATTTTTTAAAAATAAGAGTCCCATTAAATCGAAGAAAGATTTTTTTGAAAAAATGACAAAAAAATATAAAAAAAAAATTTTAAATAATTATGTTTATAATAAAAAATTTAAAATTACGTATAATCCAAAAATAGATTCTTTAACTTTTAAAAAAGTTAGAATAAATACAATTAAAAAATATATTAAAGTTCCAGAAGAAAAAATTTTTTTTATTGACCATCATGTATGTCACGCAAATCATGCATATTTTTCTAGCCCAATAAGAGGGAAAGCAACAATTATAACAGCCGATGGTGTTGGTGATAGAGGTGTAAATGCAACAGTATCAATTTCAAAAAATAACTCATTAAAAAAAATCTTTGAAACAACCAATCAAAATATTGGAAGATTATGGAGGTACATAACACTTATTTTGAGTATGAAACCACAACAACATGAATTTAAAGTTATGGGTCTAGCTCCATATGCAGATCAAAATATAAAAAAAAAAGTTTATTTAGAGTTAAAAAAATTTCAAAAGATAAAAGGGTTAAATTTTAAATATGTGAATAAACCAAAAGATTTATATTTTTCCTTTAAAGAAAAATTTAAAAATTTTAGATTTGATGGCATTGCTGGTGGTTTGCAAATGTATACAGAAGAAATATTTTCTACCTGGGTTAAAAACGTCCTTAAAAAAACTAAAAATTCTGTTCTCTTATTTTCTGGCGGTATCTCAATGAATATAAAAATGAATCTTGTAATTCAGAAAATGCAAAGTGTAAAAAAATTTTATGTTTCTGCTAGTGGCGGAGATGAGTCTATCGCTCTAGGTGCATGTTATGAGATTTCCAAAATAAAGAAACCATTAGAAAATATATATCTCGGACCTAAAATTGAGAATAAAAATTTATTAAAATATATAAACAGTGAGTTTAATAAAAAAAATTTTAAAATACTAAAACCCAAAGATATAAATAAATTTATTGCTTCACAAATTTTTAAAGGAAAAATAGTTGCAAGATGCGAAGGTAAAATGGAGTTTGGCGCAAGATCTTTGGGTAACAGAAGTATTCTAGCAAATCCCTCAGATATAAATTCTGTAAAAAGAATTAATACTCTAGTTAAAAAAAGAGATTTTTGGATGCCTTTTACACCAAGTATCATTTATGAAAAACATAAAAAATATTTGCTTAATCCAAAAAAAATTTATTCTCCACACATGACAATTGCATTTGAATCAACTGCTTTAGGAAGAGATCATTTAAAAGCAGCAATTCACAATTATGATGAGACAGTAAGACCTCAAATGTTAAAAAAGAAGGATAACCTAAATTATTATAATTTAATAAAAGAATTCGAAAAAATTTCTGGCATAAGTGCACTTTTAAACACATCTTACAATTTACATGGTTTTCCAATTGTCTGTAATGCAAAGGATGCCATTAAGACTTTTAAAAAAACACAAATTGATATTCTGCAAATTAACAATTTTGCAATAATAAGAAAATAACTGATACTTTGAAAAAGAAAAAAGTTCTTTGTTTTTCCGCAACTTGCTTTAGCGGGCATGAGTATAAAGATTTAGAGCTAGTTAAAGAATTAAAAAATGATTTTGAAGTAACTTATGTGGTTAAATCTCAAAATATGTTTCTAAATTATAGGAATAAAAAAAAAAGATCAAAGATTTCATTTTTAAAGAAATTGTTTTTTAAAAATTTATACGATGAAGAATGTGGATTTCCTGGTTTTGAAAATAATTTAAAACAAGATAAAAAATTTATTGAGTGCAAAACTATATGGATAGATAAATGGAGTGAATTAAAAAAATTGATTAAAAAAAATGATATTATAATTTTAGGGACATATAGAAACGCTACTTGGTTGGTTGAATATATTAGATCAATGCAAAAAATTGTTTTAATTCACAAAAACCCATCAACAATTGATATAGATTCGATTATCACACCTAATATTCTTTGTTTAAAAGACAAAAATGAAAAAGTTTTTATTGAAAGATTAATACTTAAGAAAAAATTGCTTAAATTATCATCTGAGGATAAAATTAAAGTTACTGGAACTGTACAACATAGTATAAATAATAAACAATTTGATAAAGCTGATTTTTTTAAAAAATACAATTTAGATATAAACAAAAAGCTTTTTTTGTTTTTGCCAACTGGTCCACAACATCATAATAAATATTACCAGTCCAACTATATTGAAATATGTAGAACAATCTCAAAAAAATATAATATTCTTATAAAGGGTCATCCAACAGATTATGCAAAAAGAAAACTACCAAAGGAATATAACGGACAAAGTTCTTGGGAAAAGTTACTTCCTGAGATTCATGTATGTAAAGCAGAAGATTTTTATTCAGCAATAATTTATTCAACGGCAGCGATATCAATTTATACAACAGCTTTTTTTGAAATTAACCAGTTCGGTAAACCAATTATATTTGTAAACAGATTTGAAAATTATGCTTATCTTATGCTTAAAAAAGAAATTGATATACCAGATTATATATATGATAAAAATTTACATAAAAAAAAATATGATTTTGATATTAAATTTTTAGAATTAATTAAAAAAAATTTAAATTATGACATAGAAAAAAATGAATTTTATAATTCATGTGGTGAACTTAAATCAAAACTTTTTGATTTTTATGGTTCTGATATTAAATTAAAAAATCTTGATAGTTTTATTGATAATTTGGATAATAATGATCAAACCAATCAAATAAATATTTTAGAAAAACAAAAAAATATATCATTGGAAATATCTAATACTTTAAAAGAATATTTGAAAAATAGTAAAAAAAATAATTTAAATAATATAGTTCAAAATAAAATAAAAATTTTGCTATTTAAATTATTAAATTATAGTAAAATATGAGTATAAAATTAGTAAACTTTTCAAAAAAATTTATCACTAAAAAATATTTAGGCTGGATGAATAGTAAAAATCTTACAAAATATTCTAGACACCGATTTAAAAAAATTACAAAAAGAGACTCGTTAAAATACTTACAAGAAATGAGAAATAATTTATATTATGCTATAATTAAAAATGGTAATCATATAGGAAATATAGCAGCGTATATTGACCAAACAAATAAAGTTGCTGATATTTCAATTATTTTAGCAGAACAAGGTAAAGGTTATGGTTTGATTTCTTGGAAAGAAATTTCAAGAAAACTTAAAAAAAAGAGAATTAGGAAAATAACAGCATCAACAATGATCATTAACAAAGCAATGATAAAACTATTTAAAAAAAGTGGTATGAAATTTGAATATAAAAAGAAAAAATATTTTCTTTATAAAAGGAAATGCATTGATTTAGTTGGATATTATAAATTTTTATGATTAAAACATTAATAGTTGGTCTTGGTAATATTGGTTTTAAATTTGATAAGAATAAAATAAATAATAAAATTACACATTCTAGCTCAGTTTATTATCATAAAAAATTTAATTTAATTGGAGGCGTAGATAAAAAAGATAAGATTTTGCGTCAATTTGAAAAAATTTATAGAGTTCCTAGTTATAAAAGTTTAAAGATTTCACTGGAAAATTTGAATCCAGAATTTGTAATATTTGCAAACCAACCAAATTTAAAAGATTTAAAATTTTTATCAAAAAATAAAAGTATAAAATTTATATTATTTGAAAAACCGTTTATTAAAAATAAAAATGAACTTAAAAAAATTTTGAAAATATTAAAAAAAAATAAAATACACTTCACGCTAAATTTTCAAAGAAACTTCTCAAAAAATTACATTAGATTATTGAAAAAAATTAAAAATGGAATTATTGGTAAAAAGTTAAAAACTTTTTGTTTTTATAACAAGAGTTTTAAAAATAATGCTACCCATTTTTTAAATTTAATATCTATTTATTCAAAAAAATTAATAAATATTAAAAAAATTGATAATCAAGATAATATTTGTCTAAATTATAAAAATGGTGACGTATATTTTTTCAAAGTAAATGATAAAGATTATAACAATAATAGCATTGTGGTATATGGTGAAAAAGGAAAAATAGAAATAACTTCGAGACCAGAAAGTTGCAAAATTTATAAAAAGAAAAAAGATTATTTGTATAAAAATTATTTTTTACTTAAGAAATTTCAAACACTTAACTTAGAGTCTAATGAAATTCAAAAGCCAGTTTTAGATAATATTTATGAAGCAATGAAAAAAAATAAAAAAATTTTATTTTCTGGAAAAGAAATTCGCGAGTATTTTAAAATAATCAACAAAATTAATTTACAATAAATGAAAATTAAAAAATATAATTCAATAGGAAAAGAAGAACTTAAATCTGCAGTTAAAGTTATTAAATCTGGCGTTTTATCTGATTTTGTAGGTGCGCAAGGAAGAAATTTTGAAGGAGGCAAATATGTACAGAAGTTTGAAAAACAAGTAAAAAATTTTTTTAATGTTAAACACGCTATATCGGTTAACTCATGGACCTCAGGATTAATATGTTCAATAGGTGCTCTTGATCCTTCTCCTGGAGATGAAATAATTTGTACCCCATGGACTATGTGCGCTTGTGCAACTTCAATATTACATTGGAACTGCATTCCAGTTTTTTCAGATATTGACAAATCAACTTTTAACTATGATTTAAAAAAACTCAAAAAAAATATATCTTCGAAAACTATTGCAATTTTAGCAGTAGATATTTTTGGTCAGTCAGAAAATATAGATGAAATAAAAAAATTAATTAAAAATAAAAACATAAAAATAATCTCAGATACTGCTCAAGCAATAGGATCTAAGTATAAAGGTAAGTATAGTGGAACATTAACAGACATTGGTGGATATAGTTTTAACTATCATAAACATATAAATACAGGCGAAGGAGGAATGATAGTAACCAATAATAAAAATTTTGCATTTAGATGTAAACTTATAAGAAATCATGGAGAAGCAGTTATTAGAAAAAAAACTAAATCAATTTCAAATATATTGGGGTACAATTTTAGACTTGGAGAAATTGAAGCAGCCATAGGAATTGAGCAAATAAAAAAATTAAAAAAAATAGTTAAGTTTAGACAAAGTTTAGCAAGTACTCTTATAAAAGGAATTTCTAATCTTAAAGGTCTGAATGCTCCAATTGTCAAAGAGAATTGTTCCCACGTTTATTATGTAATTCCATTCAATCTAGATTTAAAAAAATTTAAATTTAAAAGAAAAAAGATAATATCTCTTTTAAAAAAAGAGAAAATATTAGGATTAGCAGAGGGATACACAAATTTACATCTATTACCACTTTTTCAAAATAAAATAGCGTATGGAAAAAAAGGTTACCCATGGTCAAATTATAACAAATCAATTAGTTATGAAAAAGGAATATGCAAAAATGCAGAAGAGCTTCATGAAAAAAGTTTTTTCTATTTAGCAATATGCTCATATGACTTCAAAATCTCTGATATGAAAAATTACATTATAAAATTTAAAAAAGTTTGGAAAAAAATTCTAAAGTGAAAAAAAGTAAAATAGTAGTTTTTTCTCATGATGCTGGTGGTGCACAACAACTGTCCTCTTATTTGCATTATAAAAAAATATTTAAGGTTTATGGAATATGTAGCGGACCTGCAATTAAAATATTTAAAGAAAAAAAGATTAGGGTAAGTAAAAAAAATATAACAGAATTAATAAAACTAGGTAATATTTTTTTAACTACTACGAGTTGGAAATCAAATTTAGAAAAGAAAGCCATGGAAAAATTATTTCAAAAAAATAAAAAATTCGTCACTTTCATTGATCACTGGGTTCATTTTAGAAAAAGATTTAATAAAAAATATTTACCAAACGAGATTTGGTCTTTTGATAAAATTAGTTATTTGAAATGTAAAAAGATTTTTAAAAACGTAAAAATTAAATTAAATAAAAATTTTTTTACTATTTATGCTTTAGATCGTATTGCTAAATATAAAAAAAATGAAAACTATAAATTTAACTATCTTTATTTAACGGAACCATTATCAGAGGTAAATTTAAAATTTTATAAGAAAAAAATTAAATATAACGAATTAGATGCTCTTAACTTTTTCCTAGAAAAATGTAAGCATAAAAAAATAAAGATAACCATAAGAGTTCATCCAAATGAAAATGAAAGAAAATATAAATTAATTAAAAACAAATATAAAAATTTAAAAATAAATTTTGATAAGAATTCAAATGTTTATAAATCATTTGCATCAAACTATAATATTGTTTCTTATCAAAGTTCTTTATTATATTTAGCTCATAAAAATAGAAATAGAGTTTTATGTTCTGCTTTAAATAATAAATTTAAAATTCATTATTTGAAAAATAAAAATCATTATATTTATAATTATGACAGATTTTAAAATTTTTATAAATCTTCTTAAATCTAATTTTAAAAAACTTTGGAAGCTATTTTTGTTGATGATTTTTTGTGCTCTTGGTGCTAATTTTCTAACTGTTTTACAACCGTTAATTTTTGCTTCTATGATGGAGGTTGTTTTACCAAAAGACTTAAATCTTTTAAGTGGATCAAAAACAGAAAATAATACAATACAAGATAATAGTTTTTTTGATTTAAATTTTATAGGAGAAAAAATTCTCAATTTTATAAATGTTTATTTTAATATTGAAAATTCCTCAATTTTTTCAAATTTAGTACTCCTTTCATCTTTATTTCTGGTAGTCGTAGTTCTTGCAGCCATTTTTACTTATGCTGCGAACGCTATTTCTAAATGGTCAAATGCAACTTTAACAATTTCTATAAGAAAGAGATTATTAAATCATTACTTTAATCTTGATTACTCATTTTTTACGAAAAATAAATATGGTGATATTATTTCAAGAGTAATTACTGACTCAAAGAGTGTTGCACAAGGAGTTGTGCCGGTATTACAATCCTTGTTTCACCAAGGATCATTAGTTTTGGTTTATAGTATTTTTTTATTTAAAACAAATAATTTAATATTTTTTGCTAGCTTTTCAATTTTTATAATTCAATACATAATTATGCTATTTTTGAAAAAACCCATTAAAGATAGTTTGATTAATGTGAACAATAAAACTGCAGAACTTTTATCAATCTTAGGTGAGGTATTTAGTGCAATTAGAATCACAAAAGTTTTTAATATGAGATCTTTCCAATTTAACAAACTTAATTATTTGCAAAAAGAAGAGAGGAAATTTGGGTTTAGAGCAGCTATAATTGATGAGTTACAGACGCCAATAAGTTCAATTTTAACTTCAGCTAGTATAGTAATAATTTTATTTGCAATATTACATCAAATTCAACAAAACAATATTACTTTTCAGGGCGGAGTGATGTTTGTAATAATTGGAAGATTAATCATAAATCCTGTCATAAGGCTTTCAACGATATTTACCTGGATAGTATCTTTGGGTGCCTCATATTATAAAATTAATTTATATCAAAATGTAAAAAAAAAGATTACCGACGGTAAAATTAGTAATTGTAGTTTCAAAAAACATTTATTTTTGAAAAAATGTTCTTTTGAATTTAATAAATCAACAAAAATAAAATATGGATCTTTTAAAATAAACAAAAATGAAAAAATAGCAATTGTTGGACCAAGTGGAAGTGGAAAGTCAACTTTGATTGATTTAATTTTACGTTTATATGATCCTTTAAAAGGGGAAATTTTAATAGATGGAAAAAATATAAAGAATTTTAAATTGGATAAATATAGAAGTTTATTTGGATTAATTCCTCAGGATCCATTTTTATATAATGATACAATTTACCAAAATATTGTTTGTGGAAGAAAAGAAATACCTAAAAGCAAAGTAATTGAGGCAGCAAAATTGGCAAATGCTGATAAATTTATAATGTCGAAAAAAAATAAATATAACACGCTAGTTGGAGATAGAGGTATAAAACTTTCAGGAGGAGAAAAACAAAGAATATCTATAGCAAGGGCTTTAGTGTCAGATCCTGAAATATTAGTTTTTGATGAAGCAACAAGCTCACTTGACTCAAAATCCGAAAAGGAAGTTCAAGATGCAATTGATCAAGTCTTAACAAATAAAACTGCAATTATAATTGCTCACAGATTTAGTACTATTAAAAAGGCAGATAAAATAATATTATTGAATGATCACAAAGTTGCTTCTATAGGAAATCACAAAAAATTAATAAAGAATTCGAAAATTTATAGAGAACTTTATAATCTTCAATTTTTGACAAAATAATTTATATGAAATATTGCATAACCTGTTTACAACCAAATACTAGACCAGGTGGGCTGAAGTTTAAAAATGGCGAAAAATGTGCGGCATGTAATTATTTTGAGGATTCTAAAAATAGTGATTGGGACAACAGGTTTTATGAGTTAGAAAAAATTTTATCAAAAAATAAAAAAAAAAGTTATTTTGATTGTATCATAGGAGTTAGTGGGGGCAAAGATAGCACAAGACAAGCTTTATGGATTAGGGATAAATTAGGTCTTAAACCATTACTAGTTTGTTTATCTTACCCTCCAGAGCAAGTAACAAAAGTGGGCGCCAGCAATATTTCAAACCTTATTAATCTTGGATTTGATTTAGAAATATTATCCCTTTCACCAGAAACATGGAAAGAAATAATGAAATATTCTTTTTTAAGACATTGCAATTGGGCAAGGGGAACCGAACAAGCACTTATTAGTGCAGTTCCTAATATTGCTTTAAAATATGATATAAAATTAATTTTTTGGGGAGAGAATCCTGGATTTCAATTAGGTGATATGAAGTCAGTAGGAAAAACAGGGTTTGATGGGCAAAATATAAATAAACTTAATACAACTGCTGGAGGAAAAATTAACTGGCTTAAAAGTGCAGGATTTTCGGAAAAAAAAATATTTAACTACGAATTTCCAAACAAAAAAAAATTTAATAATAACGGTCTAAAAATTATTTATTTAGGATGGTTTTGGAAAGATTGGTCTTTAAAAGAAAATGGGTACATAAGTTATTTACACGGGTTAAACTTAAGAAAAGAAAAATTCAATTTAACACAAGATCTTTATGGAGTTACATCATTAGATGAGGATTGGGTTGTGTTAAATCAAATGATAAAATTTTATAAGTATGGTTTTGGAAGAGTAACGGACTATATGAATGAAGAAATAAGAAGAGGTCTAATAAGTAGAGAAGATGCAATTAAAATTGTTAATAAATATGATGGAAATTGTCATAAAAAATATATTAATTCATTTTGTAAATATCTAGGAATTTCACAGAAAGATTTTTGGAAAGTAGTTAAGAAGTTTACAAACAAAAAACTATTTACAATTAAAAATAATAAAATCATAAAAAAATTCAAAGTTGGCTATGGAATATAAAGATTGCTCTATAGGTATATTAGATTACAAATGTGGAAATCTTAATTCATTAAAATCTATTATTAAATCTATTGGGTTTAATTGTTTTATCTCAAATCAGAAAAAAGAACTTTTGAAGTCAGATTTATTAATTTTACCTGGAGTCGGAAATTTTTCATTTGCAATGAAGCAACTAGAAAAAATGCGAATGATACAATTTATAAGAAAATTTTCAAAAAAAAAACCCTTAATAGGTATTTGTCTCGGAATGCAAATTTTATTTACTATAGGCTATGAAACAAAAAAAACAAAAGGACTGGACTTGATTAAAGGAACAGTTGAAAGATTTTCTAAAGACAAATGTAATATAGGCTGGAGAAATTGTGAAAAAAAAAATTATTTAGTTGATAAAAATCAATTTTATTATTTCAATCATTCTTTTTTTGTTAAAACTAATTCTAAAAACGCAGTTACATATTCATCGTTTGACAAAATAAAATTTCCTTCCATAATTAAAAAAAAAAAAATCATAGGTTTTCAATTCCATCCAGAGAAAAGCCAGTTCAACGGTAAACAATTACTTAAAAAAACAATTAATATGATTATTAATGATTAAAAAAAGAATATTGGGATCTGTGGTAATTAGAGACAATTATGCTGTGCAGTCTTTTAAATTTAAAAAATATTTACCAATTGGAAAACCTGAAATTGTAGTAGAAAATTTAAGCTGGTGGGGTGTTGATGAAATACTGCTTTTGGACATAAATTCTAAAAAAAAAAATAAAGAAGTAAATTTGGAGGTGCTAAAAAAAATTTGTAAAAAAAATTTGAGTACACCGTTAATATATGCTGGAAGAATTTATAATAGTAACGATGCAATTAAGTTGATTAATTGTGGAGTAGAAAGAATAGCTCTTGGAAGTATAATTTTTGAAAATGTATATCAAATCAAAGAAATTTCTCAAAAACTTGGAAGTCAATCTATAATAATTATATTAAATTTTGTTTTTAAAAATAATAAATTATATCTTTTAGATCATCGAAATAATAATTTAGAACTTTATTCTAAAATTGAGGATAAGCTAAGGATTATTCAAAAATATTTTTCAGAAATTTTAGTTATTGACGTAGAAAACCAAGGATCAAATGGAAAATTTAATTTAAAAATTTTAAAAAATATAAATTTACAGAAAAAGTTAATTTTATGTGGAGGAATGTTTAATTACAAAAAAATTACAAAAATGTTAAAAAATAATAGAATTTCTGCTATCTCAATAGGTAATCAATTGAATTTTAAAGAGCATGCTTATCAGGAATTAAAAAATAAAATAAAATCAAAGTATCTAAGGCCTGCTCTATATAATAAATAAATTAAATGATACAATTTTGTAAAAATTGCCTATATTCGGATCAGCACCCCTTGGGTATAATTATACATGAGGATGGAATTTGTTCAGGTTGCAAAGTACATGAAGAGAAGTACAAATTTGATTGGAAATATAGGTTAGAGAAACTAAAAAAAATAGTTAATAAATACAAGTCTAAAAGAAATAACTATGATTGTATTGTTCCAATTACTGGAGCAGGTGACTCATATTTTATAATTCATATTGTAAAAAATATATTAAAACTAAATCCCTTGTTAGTACATTATAATAATTACTATAACACACAATTAGGAATAAAAAATTTAGCAAATTTAAGGATAAAATTTAACTGTGATATATTAATTAAAAATATAAATCCTGAAATAGTTAAAAAAATTACTAGGTATACGCTTCGAAAATTGCACAGTGATTATTGGCAATCTTTAGCAGGTCATACAGTGTTTCCAGTTCAGACTGCAGAAAAATTTAAGGTACCTTTAATTATATGGGGAGCACATCAAGGCACAGAACAAGTAGGAATGTTTAGTCATATGCAAGAGGTAGAGATGACGAGACGATTTAGAAAGGATCATGACTTAATGGGTTATGAAGCAGAAGATTTGATTAAGCCTGAAAACGATATTACTTATGAAGACATATATCAGTATATATACCCTACAGATGTAAGTATTAAAAATATTGGTATAAGAGGTATATATTTATCAAATTATATTCCATGGGATCCAAAATCACAGCATGAGGAAATGATTAAAAAATATGGTTATAAAACCTGCAACTTTAATAGAACATTTGAAAAATATGACCATACAAATTGCTATAATTATATGGATATACACGATCAAATTAAATTATTTAAAGTTGGGTACTCAAAAGTAACAGATCATGCAGTTAGAGAAATTAGACATAAAAGATTGGATAGAAATACTGGCATTTCATTAATAAAGAAATATGAAAGAAAAAAAATTTTATTTGATAATTTATTTTTTAAATGGATAGGAATTAAAGATCAAAAAAATTCTCTTATTTTTGATGTTATGAAAAATAATAAATATTGGTTAAGAAAGGATGTCAAAAAATATAAATTTAATGGATTAAGTAAATATCTTAAATATGAAAAAAGTAAAAATAAAAAAACAAAAAAAATTTATTTTATCAATAATTCAAATATAAATTTAAACGAAATTCCAAATTATATTACTTTTGGAAAAGGAATAAAATAAAAATTTAGTGAAAAAAATAATCTTTTTTATAGAAAGATCAAATGATATAAGGTTTTTTGGATCTTTATTAAATTTTTTTTTAAAAAAAAATATCAAAATTGAATTACTATATTTGTTAGAAAATTCTAACAAGAGTAATTTTAAATATTATTTAAATCCAAATAAATTAAAATCAAAATTAACTAAAAAAATAAAAAAAAAAAAATTTACTGATAAAAAAGGTATTCATAATTATCTAATAGCTAATAAAGATAAAATATCTTTTATTTTCGCATTGACATTTTTATCTAAAAAAAGATTTTATATATCTGATAATTTTCTAAAAGCTATTGATAAAAAGTGGTGTGTGATTAATCATGGGTTAGATAATTATACTCAATTTAAAGATGAGGATACAAATTTAAAATATATATGTAATTTTTTTTGTGATTCGAAATATTTTTATAAAAAAGGTTTAGAGTGGAGCAAAAAATTTGCAAAAAAAAAAAATATAATTAATAGCGGTAATGTAAAAATATATTTTGTAGGTAGTAGCATGTTCTCAAAAGAAATATTTTATAAAAAAAAATCATTTAGAAAAAAACTTATTTATCTGCCGTTTCCTTACTTTAGAAATAGGTATAACTCTGATTTTTCTTTTCAAGCCGCGTTTGCTGGAAAATTCATAAATTACTATTCCTTTCTAAAAAAATATCACAATAAAAATTTTTTAAATTCACTTGTAGAACAGTTTAAACATTTAATTCTTAATAATTTTGAAATTATAAGAAATATAAAAAAAATTAAAAAATATTATTATTTTGAAAACGAACTCGAGATAATAAGATCAATAAGAAAGTTTTGTGATAAAAATAATCTTGAATTTGTAGTTAAGCCTAGATTAAAATTTGCTTTTAGTTCATATGCTGAGTCTTTGGCTGATCGAATTGTAATAGACAACGAGTCTTCTCAATTTCCGACTTTGTTTCAAAAAGAATTATCAACATCAGATATTGTAATAGGATCTCTATCTTCCGCAATTTATGAAACCGCTATGTTTAAAATTCCTTATATTAATATAGAAATACCTAATTTAGCTTTTCAATCAAAATCTGATCATTCCTTTTACAGCTATAAAAAAAATTCAAACTATAATTATAAAGGAGTTATCAATAATATTACAATTAGAGATTTAGTTAAAAATTTATGCTCCAAAAATATAAATGATTTTAAGTTTAATAAGAAAAGAAGCACAATATATCTTCAAAAATTTTGTGGAATTAATCAAAAAGATTTTGGGGAACGTGTCTACAACATATTGAAAAAAAAATTATAATGAAAATTGGACTATTCATTCTTTGCCACCATAAACCTTGGCTTATTAGGTCATCTCTCTTATCTATATTATCTCAAAATCAAATTGATAATTTGAATCTACATTTTATTTTAATCAAAGGTAATGGTGAAAGTAATAAAAATAAATATTATAAAAAATATAATTATTTTAAAAAAAAATATGGAATAAAAAATACTCAACTCTCAAATTTTGATAAAAAAATTCTAAAAGAATTAAAAAAAGTAAAATTAAAATTTAAAATTCATGAAGTGAATAATGATCATGGACTAGACTCTGGGGCTTGGATTAAGTTTGTGAAATCAAAACTTTGGAAAAAATATGATTACTCTCTTCTTTTAATGGAGGGTTTTTTATTTACTAGTAATAATGTATTAAGTTCTTTAAAGACATTTGTTTTAAATGAAAATCCAGACTTTATTTCATCAGCACATGAAAAAAGATTTTTAAAAATTGATTTAAAACAAAATAATAATAATTTTAAAAACAAATATCACAATTATTTTATTAATAACATTTGGAAAGAATTGTATAAAATTAGAGTTTTAAATAAAGTTATAAATAAACATAAAAACTATACTCTAAGACATGGCAATAAATTAAGAAATTTGACAGAACATCATACTAAAGACTATTCTTTGAGTTATATAGAAAAATTTAAATTAAAGATAAAGTCATTACTTTACTTTAACCACTGGTACAAAAAAAATAATAGTATTTTGATAACTTCTAATCGTAAGTTTTTTATAGATAAAAAAGAAATAAGCAAAAATTTTAAAAAAATTAAAAACATTGAATATCATTTAGATCAAACCCCCTTTTTTTATGGTTGTTCATGCCAACATTTATTTTCAAAAAATATGATTGAAGAAATAAATACTTTTTTTAAAAAAAATAAAATTTATCGATTGTCAAAATATCCCTATTTTGGAGAGGTATTCGAAATCATTTGGGGGTTTTTACCAAATTTATTAAATAAGAAAAAATGGTTTTTTAATGGAATTCATAGAGTCAGAAAGAACTTTATAAATTATAAAAGAGAAGATGATGTACTTGGAATGGTAAAATATCTAAACTTTTACAATAAGGGTCAAATTAGTTTCTTTTTAAAAAACAAAAAAATTAAATTTAAATTATTAAACAAAGATTTAAATAATAACTTAAAACTAATCGATTAAATCATGATAAAAAATAAATATATCGGCAAAGATGCTATAGTAATTTTAGGTGGCACCTCTATAAATTTTTATTTAGAAAAACTAAAAGAAATAAATAAGGAGAGATTTATTATTTTTGCTGAAACAAAATGTATATCAAAAAAACTTTATGAAAATAAAATAAATCCTGATTATATAATTTGTCCTTTTTCAATTAAGTTAAAAGATAATTATTTTCAGAATTTCGTATATAGATCTTTTATGAGAGATATAGATATAAAAAAATTTATTAAAAAAAAATATCATGATGAAGTTGATTATTTAAGATTTAACTTTGACAAATTCTATGAAACTTGGCGACCACAAAAAGGTCTAAACAAAAGATTAAAGTACAAAAAAGATATATTTCTTAATAACTCTCCATATGAAAATTTGAATTTATTTCCTGAATCAAAAATCATTATCAATCAAAAAGACTATTTAAATAATTTTTCAGATTTTAAATTTAATAACAAAGTTGTTAAAATTGACTTTAAAAACATGCATAGTAAATTTAGTGTTGAAGATTATTACAATATTGAGTTTGATAACGATACTTTGTGGTTAAAAGACACAAATTTTTTGAACTCACAAGCCATATGTCATTTTCCAATTCTAAAATATCTTGGTTTTGAAAAAATTTATTTTTTAGGAATGGATATGAACTTTTTAGGCTCATATGAATTTGATTTTAGAAAAATCTTTATTAGCAAGTATCACTTATACTTTTTTTTATTTATTATCAGAAAAACATTGAATGGAAATTTCAAGATGAATTTCCCAATATATTTAAGGCCCAGGGATGAGTTTGAAACGCTTAGCAATATAATTCCTGATAAAAATAATTTCTATAGGGTAGTAAATTTTAGTGATTATAAAACTTTGCCAAAAATTAATGAAATAGGAATAAAAGAATTTTTAGAAAATATTAAATAATTAAATATGAAAATATTAGTAACAGGTGGAGCAGGATACATAGGAAGTAAAGTGGCATTAGATTTAATTAATAATGGTCACGATATATTTATAGTTGACAATCTATCTAATGGCTCAAAAAAATTAATACCAAAAAAAGCAAAATTTTTCCTATCTGATATTTCTAATAAAAATAAAGTAGAAAAAATTATATTAAAAAATAAAATTGAAGCAGTTTATCACTTTGCTGCATTTATTTCGGTTGAAGAGTCAATAAAAAAACCTACCAAATATTTAAGAAATAATTTTATAAAATCGAAAATTTTTATAGACATATGTATTAAAAATAAAATAAGATATTTTATTTATTCTTCAACTGCAGCAGTTTATGGAAAAACAAATAAAAAAGTTAAAGAAAATTTTATAACTTATCCCAAAAATCCATACGGAATAGCTAAACTCAAAACTGAAAATTATATAAAGAGTCTTAAAACTAGTACAAAATTTATAATATTAAGATATTTCAATGTAGCAGGTGCAGATAAAAATTACAAAACAGGACAAATTGGGAAACATAAACCTACTCATGTTATTAAGAATTTAACAGATGCAGTTATTAAAAATAAAACTTTTGAAATTTTTGGAAAAAATTATAATACTAAAGATGGATCTGCTGTAAGAGATTTTATATATTTAGAAGATTTATCAAAAATACATATTAAAATTTTAAAATATATGATGAAAAAAAATTATACAGGTAAAATAGTATTAAACTGTGGATACGGACTAGGTTTCTCAATTTTAGATTTAGCCTTAAATGCAAAAAAATTATATAATAATTTTGAATTTAAATTTTCACAAAAGAGAAAAGGGGATTTAGCTTATGTTGTCGCTGACAACAGCAAATTGAAAAAAATTCTTAAATGGAATATGAAAATAACTTCAATAAAAAAAATAATTAAGTCATCTGTAGAATGGGAAAAAAGAATTTAAATTCAAAAATTTCAATAGCAGTATGGTCCTGTGCAAGATTAACAAGTAAAAGATGTCCAAAAAAAATGACAAAAAATTTTTGTGGAACAACACTTACTGATATTTTTTTGAAAAAAATGAAAATTTTGCAAGATAATGGAGTAAATGTTTTTTTTTGGTGGATATGACAAAATATTTAAAACAAAATGTAAAAAATATGGAATTCCATTTGTGCAAAGATCAAAAAAATCTTCAAATAGTGAAAAAGCTGTCGAGATATATGATTTCATAAAGACCCAAAAATATGATTATCTTTTGCAGATTAATGCTTGTATGCCCCTTTTAAAGATAGAGACTATTTTAAAATTTTTAAAAAAATGTAAAAAAACTATAAAACCATCATTTGGTGTATATGAAATTAATAATTATTTTATAAGCAACAGTAACAAGCCCTATAACTTCAACAAAAACATAAAAACAATTAACACTAAATATGTAAACAAAGTGAAACAATTCGCTCATTGTTTTTATTTTTTTAAAAGAGAGTATTATATTAAAAAAGGGTGGTTTTGGGATTGGAGTAAAGTAAAGTATATAACTATTCCAAATACTTTAGAAACATTTGATATTGATACAAAACAAGATTTTGAAATTGCAAAATTAATTTATAAAAAGTTTAAAAATAAATAAAAAAATGAAAAAATTTATAATATTAGGTGCTGGTCCATGTGGTTTAGCTACTGCGTATGGACTTGTGAAAAATAATATCGATGTAGATATTTATGAGGGAAGGAATGTTGTTGGTGGGCTAGGCGGAAGTGAAGAAATAGATGGTATGTTCTATGATTATGGACCACATATTTATCATACTCACGACCCGGAAATGAAAAAATTTTGGCTTGAAAATTTTGGAGATCTTTTAGTCCAAAAAGAATTTTTTGCAAAAAACCATAAAGATGGAGTGCTTTTTGACTATCCTTTATCAGAGGAATCAATAGAAAAATTTCCTGAGAAAATCAAAGTTAAAGTTAAAAAAGAACTCAAAGAAATTAATCCAGAAAATGTAATGAGAGCACAAAATTTTAAAGAGGTGGTGACTGCAATTGTCGGTCCTACACTTCAATATTTGTTTTTTGAAACTTACCCAAAAAAATTGTGGGGAATCCCCACACATGAAATGTCTGCTAAATGGGCTCCTAAAAGAATAGAAATAAGAAAAAAACACTCATCTTTTTGGTACAATCAATTTTCTGCTGCGGGCAAAATGGGTTCAGGGGCAATTATGTCAAGAATGGCAGAAAAAGTTAAAGAAAAAAATAAAATTTATTTAAATCATAAGGTTAAAGGATTTAAGTATAAAGAAAATAGAATTAGTTCTATAATTTTTGAAAATAATAAAGAAAGAAAAATTCGAGATGAGATAATTATATCAACTTTACCTGTTACTAAAACTGCAGAATTTTTGGGTCATAAAAGTAAGCTAGAATTTAATTCCTATATTTTAGCTTATGTTGTAGTAAATCAAAAAGAAGTTTTTCCAAAGGATGTACACTCAATTTATTTTGCTCATGATGAAAATTATTTTCATAGAGTTTCGGAACAAAAAAAATATTCTGATTTTAATTACCCAGAAAATAAATCTGTATTAATTTTTGAAATTTCTTATAGAACTAAACCACATTTAATTAAAGAAGATCCAGAAAAGCTTGCGAAAGAAGTTTTTGGTCAGTTTTGTGATATGGGTTTTTCTAAAAAAGAGTATTTTTTAAAAGGTTTTACTAGAAATTTCCCTTGTATAAATCCTATTATGGTAAAAGGTTTTGAAGAGGAGCTCGCAAAAACTAATTCAGTTATTCACCAAATGCAAAATATTTATTCTGTTGGTGGAGCAGCTGAATTTTCTTATGGGGATATGCAGGTTATGTTTGCAAAAGCAAAAGATACCGTTGATTTATTCAGCTCTAGTCATTACAAAATAAATAAAAATTTAAAAGTATCTAGACCTTTTAAATTTAATACTTCAGTTAAATTGAGAGATAAAATTGTAGGAGAAGATCAACCCACATTAATTATAGCTGAAATTGGAATAAATCATCAAGGTAGTGATAAAATACTTCTAGAACTTCTTGATGAAGCCAAAAAGAGCGGGTGTGATTATGCCAAGATTCAAACATATTCGGAAAACAGTAGAGTTTCGAACGTTGCTAAGTCAGCAAAATATGCAGATAAAACTCTTGATATGGAAGAAAGTATGAATGAAATGTTTGAGAGGTTGCGATTGTCAGAGAAACAACATGATATAGTTTTTGATTGGTCAAAGAAAAATAACCTTCCTTTGATTTCAACTGCATTTGACGAGGCTTCTTGTGAAATGTTAATGAAATACGATCCAGATGCATTTAAAATTGCATCCTTCGATGCAGTCAATTTACCACTAATAAAGTTCGTCGCTTCAAAAAGGAAACCAATAATTTTATCTACAGGCATGTGTGGTATGAGTGAAATCGAAGAAGCTTTAGATGTTATTGCAAGCCAAGACAATAAAAATGTCATATTACTTCATTGTGTTTCGGTATACCCCACAGATCCAAAAGATGTAAATTTAAAAGCAATTAATACGATAAAAAATACTTTTAAAGTTCCAACAGGTTATTCAGACCATACAATTGGAAATACTGTTTCAAATGCCGCTTTATCGATGGGAGCAAATGTATTGGAAAAACATTTTACTTTAAATAAAAATTTAGAGGGAGCCGACCATGCTCTTTCAGCGGATGTTAAAGAGTTAAATGAATTAGTTAAAACAAGAGATACTATTTACACAGCAATGGGAACAGGTGTTAAAAAAGCAACAATGATTGAAAGTTTAGCTATAAACGCGCAAAGGAAAAGTGTGTTTAGTAGAGGAAAAATACTTAAAGGTGAAACCATATCACTTGGGAATGTTACTATTAAAGGCCCTGGGCATGGATTAATGCCAAAATATCTAGATTTAGTTTTAGGAAAAAAAGTTACAAGAGATATTGAAGCGGATAGCCCAATAACATGGGATGATATTCTAAGTTCGTGATAAGAAAAATTATATATAATAAAAAAGCCAATTTTTTAAACAATAATATTCTTAAAAGATACAAAAGGAATGTAAATTATGTTTTTAATTGGATGAGAAAACTTAAACTTAAAAATCCCACTATTTTAGATGTAGGTGCATGCATAGGGATGTATTCAATATGCTATTCTAAAATATATAAAAACTCAACAATTTACTCATACGAACCAGTTAAAAAAAATTATAAAGAATTAAAAAAAAATATTTTATTAAATAATTTAAAAAATATTTATATAAATAATATTGGTTTGTCAGACAAAAAAAAAAATATTAAAATAGGCATACCTGACAAAAAAATACATTTAAGATATAGTAAAAATATAAACGATGGATTGTTTAGTATATTTTCAAATAAAAAAAAAATATTTAGTAAAATTAATTACGCTTGATTCATTTATAAAAGAAAAAAATATAAAAAAAATAGATTTTATAAAAATAGATGTTGAGGGAGCTGAGTACCAAGTTCTAAAAGGAGCAAAGAAAACCATAAAAAAATTCAAACCAATTATTCAACTTGAATATAACGATCTTACAAAAAAATTAGGAAAAAAAAACATATCATTTTTTATTAACTTTGCTAAAAAAAACAAATATAGAATTTTTTATTTAACTAAAAATTATAAAATTAAAAGAAATATTGATTTAGGAAAAGATTTTTTTTCAGATTTAATTTTTATAAAAAATAATCAATGAAATTGAGTAATATTATAGGATCAGGCTTTATAGCAAAATCATTTAGTCATAAAAACTCTTTCTTTAAAAAGAAGAATTGTGTTTTATACGCAGCAGGTGTCTCGAATTCAAATAATAAAAATATAAAATTATTTAAAAAAGATTTAAATAGATTAAAATCCTCAAAAGAAATAGTTGGCAAAAATAAAATAATTTATATCAGCAGTTGTTCTGTATTAGATCCATCAAGAAAAAATTCATTATATTTAAAAAAAAAATTTCAAAATGAAATATTTGTTAAGAAAAATTTTGATAAATACTTAATTGTCAGACTACCTGAAATCATCGGAAAAAATAAAAACAAAAATACTTTAGTTAATTATTTTTATTACAATATTAAAAAAAACAGAGAAATTAACTTATACAAAAATGCAAAAAGGAATTTTATTTTCATAGATGATATTGTTGATATTTTAATTGAATTAATAAAAAAAAAAAAATCAAACAATGTAATAAATATTGCAAGTTCAAAGATGACACAAGTTCATAGATTCCTTTTAATATTTGAAAAAATCCTTAATAAAAAAGCAAAAATATATTTGAAATCTAAACAAAACAAGGAATTTAAAATAAGTATTAATGATATTAAAAAACTAAAATCATTTAAAAAAATCAAATTTGATGATAATTATTTAAGAAAAAAACTAAGTACTTACAACAAACTTTAATGAAGATTTTTGAAAAAAAATTTGCAAGAGACGAATATATAAACAACCAAATTTCCAGATCTGATGATAAATTTGAATACTGCAAAGTTAGATATCAAGATGTCTTTACCTGGTATAATATAATCAAAAAACTGAATGTTAATAATATTTGCAACATTTGTTGTATGGGCTCTAGAAATGGTAGAGAAATAGATCTATTTAGAATAATATTTAATAAATATTTAATTTCTAAACTGACTAAATTTACTGAAATTAGAAAAAATGGTTGGAACAACTTGTTCAATTTAACTCTTAGTTATAAAAGAAATAAAGTTGGAAAAACTTCAAAAGGTGTAAACGTATTTGGAGTTGAAATAAATCCTAAAGCAACAAGAGAAGACACTCTTATAGGTAGTTTTGATGAATTACCAAATCATTGGTATAATTATTTTGATATAATTTATTCAAATTCATTTGATCAATCTATGGATCCATACAAAACAGCTAATGAGTGGAAAAAAATAATAAAAAAAAATGGTTTACTTATTTTTTCTTTCTCGCATATGAAAGAACCTACAGAATCAGATCCAGTTGGAAATTTATCTTATAAAGATGTTGTAGAATTATTTGAAGGTGAAGTTATATACTTTGATAAATATGGCTCTAATTACTCAGATTTAATTATTAGATTAAAATAAATGTATAGCCAAAGAAGATATTACATCGATAAGTTTTTTTTGCAATATACAAAAGAATTAAAAGGTACAATCTTAGATATTGGTGGAAAAAAAATTGATAAAAGAGGAAAGTTTAAACCTAATCAATACCTAACAATTTTTTACTTAAATAATGATAAAAAAAGTAATCCTGATTATTTCTTGGATGCAAATAGCTTTAAAATAAAGGAACAAAAATTTGATTATTTTTTTTTATCAGAGGTTCTTGAGCATTTAGAGGATCCCTCTTTATCAATTCAATCGGCACATAGTATATTAAAGGAAAATGGCATAGGATTTATATCAATGCCATTTATGTACCGTAAACACCCTGATCCAATTGATATGCAAAGATGGACAGATACAAAGATTTTAAAAATTTTTGAAGAAAATAAATTTATAGTTCAAACAATTAAACCAATGGGAGGTTTATTTTGTGTAATTAACGATTTTTGGATGTTTAGCGCAATTAACTCAAAAAAAAATATTTTAGGGTATATTAATAAATTTTTTTTCAAAATACTATCTCCTTTATTAAAATATATTGATTGTAAAACTAATTATTTAGATAAATTTATCACATCTGGGTGGTTTATAATTGTTAAAAAAAAATAAAATTAAAATTTTTATTGTTTTAAAAAATACTAAAAATTTACAAGGGGGAGGTTTTAATTTTTTAAATTTTTTAAGTTACAAATTAGAAAAATCTGAAACTTTGTCAGATAATTTAAAAAAATCAAATATAGTATTATTTAACAGCCACCACAATTTTTTAAGTGTAGTTTTTTTTAAATTTTTTTTTAATAAAAAAATATTCATTCATAGAGTTGATGGACCAATTAGCAAATATACGGGAAAATTGGACTTAAGAGATAAATTAGTAGAGGTATTAAACAAATATGTTGCAGATGCTACCATTTTTCAGTCTCATTGGTCATTTAAAAATAGAAAATTTAACTGTACTCCTGAAAAAAAAATTATTATTAATTCCGCAGATAGCAGATATTATAAATCAAAAAAAACAAGAAAATTTAAAAATAGCATTATAATTTGTAGTTGGTCTAAAAATATAAATAAAGGATTTAAGTTTTATTCATTTTTAGATAAAAATTTAAATTTTAATAAGTTTAAGGTAAATTTTGTAGGAAATTCTCCAGTTAAATTTAAAAATATAAAAATATTTAATTCTATGAGTTCAAAAAAACTCTCTAATTTTATGAGCAAGCATCAAGTATATTTAACTGGATCAAAAAATGATCCATGTTCAAACTCACTATTAGAGGCAATAGAGCTGAATATACCATCCTTAGCATTAAGGAGTGGCGGACATATAGAAATTTTAAAAAACAGAGGTTTATATTTTACCTCAAAAAATAATTTAATACCCTCAATTTTAAGAATATTTGAAAAATATAATTATTTTAAAAAAAAAGTCAAATCCCATTCAAATACAAGCATATATGACTACAAAAGTTATTGTGAAAAGGTATTTTATTCATTAAATAAAAAAAGAAATAAAATTAAAAAATTAAATATAATTAATTTGATAAAAGTAGTTTTCTTATTTTTTTACTTCAACAATATTAAAAAAATTTTATGAAAGTTGTAATTCTCGCGGGTGGATTTGGAACTAGAATTGCTGAAGCAAATGGTCCTAAACCAATGGTTAAAATTGGTAATAAACCAATATTATACCATATTATGAAATATTATGAAAAATTTGGTTATAAAGATTTTATTGTAGCTTTAGGATATAAAGGCAATTTTATTAAAAAAAAATTTAAAAAATATAATTTTCAAGTAAAGTTTGTTGATACTGGTCTAAATACTATGACTGGTGGAAGAGTAAAAAGATTAAAAAAATATCTAAGGAATGAAAGGTTCATGCTTACTTACGGTGATGGACTATCAAATGTAAATTTAAATAACCTTTTAAAACATCATATTAAATCAAAAAAAATAGCAACTGTTACAGCTGTACGACCACCAGCAAGATTTGGTGAAATAAAAATTAAATCAAATAAAGTTAGTGAATTCAAAGAAAAAGCTAGATCAAAAAGTCAATGGATAAATGGTGGCTTTTTTATTTTTGAACCAGAGTTTATAAATTATATAAAAAATGATCAAACATCTCTTGAGTCCGAACCTTTAACCAAATTATCCAAAAAAGGAATGTTGGGCGCATATAAACATGAGAAATTTTGGCAATGCATGGATACAATGAAGGATAAGAACTATTTGGAAAAAGTTTGGAAAAAAAATCCACCATGGAAATAGCAAAAATAAATGAAAAATTTTTATAAAAACAAAAAAATAATTATTACAGGTCATACTGGTTTCAAGGGATCTTGGCTAACTTTAATGTTAAGTTATTTAGGAGCAAATATTCATGGATTTTCCCTTAAACCTAAAAGTTTATCATTATTTAAAATTTTGAATTTAGAAAAAAAAATATTACTAAATAATTATTCTGATATAAGAAATTTTAATAAATTAAATAATTTTATTAAAAAATCAAAACCTGATCTTATTTTTCATTTAGCAGCACAACCAATAGTAAGTGAGGGTTTTTCAAAACCCAAATATACATGGGATGTAAACGTTAATGGAACATTAAACCTATTAAAATCTTTAGATAATATAAAGAAAAAATGTGCAGTAGTCATTATAACAACTGATAAAGTTTATTTAGATAAAGGAAAGAAAAGCTATATTGAGGAATCAGAATTAGGTGGTTCAGATCCTTACAGTATTAGCAAAGTTGCTGTAGAAAAATTAACTTCACAGTGGATAAAAATAAATAAATCTAAAAATTTGAAAATTTCAGTTGCAAGAGCTGGGAATGTTGTGGGAGGTGGAGATTGGTCTAAAAATAGGTTAATTCCAGATCTAGTAAGAAAAGGTAACAAAAAAAGTAACAAAGTATATATAAGGAATCCCGGCTCAATAAGACCATGGCAGTATGTTTTAGGTGTTCTGGTTGGATATTTAAAGCTAGGAATGAAAACCTATAAGTCGGAAAATAAAAAATTTCAATCACCATACAATTTTGGCCCCAATATTGGGGACTGCAAAAATGTAAAATATATTGTTTCTATTTTTTTAAAATTTTGGAATAGTAAGATAATTTATAAATCTAATATTAAAAAATTTAAAGAAACTAAGTATCTATTTTTAAATTCGAAAAAGGCCAGAAAGGATTTAAACTGGATTTCTAGATCAAATCTTAATTCAACTATAAAAAAAACATTAAACTGGTATAAACATTATTATTATAAAAAAAATATTTTTCAGTATTCTTTAAATGAAATAAAAAATACTCTTAAAAATGAAAATTAAAAAATTAAAAATTAAAGGTTGTTATTTAATAAAGTTTAAACCAAATAAAGATAAAAGAGGTTATTTTACCAGAGCTTTTTGTAATAAAGAATTCAAAAAATTTAAAATAAATGTCAAATGGTTACAATCAAATATATCTTATAATAAAAAAAAAGGGACATTGAGAGGCCTACATTTACAATCAAAACCTTATCAAGAAAACAAACTTGTGCGATGTTTGCAGGGATCAGTTATGGATTATATTTTAGATTTAAGAAAAAAATCTAAAACTTATATGAAGTTAATACAGATCAAGCTTAGTGATAAAAATTATTTTAGTGTCTTTGTACCAAAAGGTTGTGCACATGGCTACATTACACTAGAGAATGAGACTTTATTAACATATATGGTAAGCAATTATTATAGTAAAAAACATGAGAGAACATTTTCTTTTTTCGATAAAAAAATAAATTTTAAATTTCCCACTAAACCAAAATATATTTCGAAAAAAGATTTAATTAACAAAAAAATATTACCATAATGAATATATTTATAACAGGCGCATCAGGATTTGTTGGAAAAAATTTATTAAAAAATAAAAAATTTATTGATCGATACAACAAAATTTATTGTTTAAGTAGAAAGAAACAAAAAAATTATAAAAATAAAATTTTATGGATAAAAGGAGATATAAATTCTAATTTAAAAAAATATTTTAAAAAAAGTGATTGTTTATTAAATATGGCCGCGCATAGCACAAATAGACCATATGATAAACTCTTTAACTGTTTTAAATGGAATTGTTTTTTGCCAAAAAAATTTATTGATAAAGCTTATAAAGCGGGAATTAAAAAGTTTGTATTTCTTGGCACTTATCATGAGTATGGATTTTCAGGAAACTTTTATAAGAAAAATAAGACATCAGTACTTAGCACCCAGCTACCAATGTCTACTTACGCTTTATCGAAATCCTTTTTTTTTCAAACAATATTTCTTTGGTCTCTAAATAAAAAAGTTGGCGTAAGATATTTAAGGTTACCACATGTTTATGGTGTTGGTGAAAAAAATACTAGATTGTGGCCTACTCTAAAAGATAATAAAATAAAAAAAATTAAAATTAATAACCCTAACTTTGTAACTAATTTTTTAGAAATAAATGATCTAGTTAAACAACTAAATAATTTAACTAATTTTAAAAGAATAAGGTTAAATTTCTTTGAAATAATTAATATTTCTGGAAAAAACATGAAACTAATTGATTTTGCCAAAACTCAAAAAAAGAAATTAAGCTCTAAGGTCAAAATCCAAAAAGTTAAAAAAACAAAAAATCTATGGAAATTTCTAATCCCCAAAAAAGAGAAAATTTCAATTAAAATTAATGCATTTAGAAACTAAAGATTACACATATTACAGAGGTGAATACAAAAATACTAATACTGCAATTATATTTGCGTCTTATCAGCCCAATAAGATTGCATCAGATCTACTCAGAGTAGCGCTAAATTCACTATCTAAAATTGATTTAGAAAATTGTTCAGTTTGGATTATAGATGTAGCTTCACCTAATTCAGAAAATTTAGTTAAACATTCAGAATTTAAAAAATTTAACTTTCTGTATGTAAAATTTTTACCACAAGATTTAAATAAAAATATTTTTCAAAAAATTTTAAATTTTCTTAGTTTAAGAAGTAAAAGAGAAGGAAGTTTTATTAATAGTTGGTCAATTCATTTTGCATTAAATTATTTTAAAAATATTAGTTATGATCCAAAATATTTTTTAACATTACAAACTGATATTATTTTTACATCTTATAATATATTAGGCAATTTAAAACTTAAATTAGAGCAAAATAAAAATTTAATTGCTGCTGGATTTAGGGAGCAACCAAATCTTGGAAAAAAATACAAAATATTACATTCTTTAGGATGTATGTGGAATTATGATTTATTTAAAAAATTAAATTTGAATTTATATCCTAAATTTCCTAACTTTGATTTAGCAGAATATGCAATAGCAAAAAGCCTTGATAAAGGGTATGAAACCTATTCATTAAAAAATGCCAGAACAGATAAATCCCTAATAAATAATATTAAAGAGGAAAAGTATCAACACCTGGGGGATGGAGTAGACATTTGTTTAAATGAAAACTCAGATGTAGTTTTTTTACATTTAGGAAGAGGTATCTCTAAATCATTAGACAATAAAGATAACAATAAAAAGTTTACAGCTAAAGAATGGATAAGCTGGTACTACAAAAATTTTTAAATTGAAAATATTAGTTTTAGTAAGACGTTATAGAAAAAATCAGTCTGAGGCTGATGAACACGATTTTAATTATACAAAAAAAACTTTAAAAGAAATTGAGAAAAGTAAAAAAAATATAAAAATAAAATTTGATACTTTTAAAAATTATAAAGAATATATTAAATGGTGCCCAAACTATACAATATTTTTAGGGTTTGACTCCTCAATTTTTAAAATAAAAGAAAATTTTACATCATCTAAATTTTGTATTTGGGCAAAATGTTATGCTTCATCTATAGACAATAAACTAAGCTCAATATATGAAGAATTTGATTATATATTTGACTCATGTTTTTTAAATATATTAAATAAAAAAAAAAATTATTTCTATTTACCAACTGCGATACATAAAAATTATAATTATAGTTTTTTAAAAAAAACTTACCTAAGCTTCTTTAATAAAAAAATTGATAATCAAATAGAAAATGCAGACCTTATTTTTTCTGGTTCACCAAGATTTAATAGAAGAGATAATTATAGACAAGAGTTAATAAGTTTACTTTCTAAAAAAAATATTAAAATTTTAATTTGTTCTTCAAAAAAACTTTGGATGAAATCAAACTTTAAAACTAATACTAGCAATGAAAATAATATTCAATTTATATCTAGTAATTATTGGGCCACAGGAAGAGTGTATAATAATGCTAAATTTGTTTTAGATTTACCTTGGCTTGATACAGTTATTGAAAAATTAGAAAAAAATTATGATCCTCAATTTGCACTTGGTTGGAATGTTTTCAGATCTGGTTACAATGGAGCAAATTTAATAACTTATAAATGTGATATGAATAAAGATATAGGTTTAAATGAACAAAACTGTAGCTTTTATTCGTCTAATGTTGAAAATATTGCAAATTTAGCAGATGAAATTGAATATATAATTAAAAATATCGACAAAGCTAAAATTCAATATATGAAGTCTAACTTAAAGAAACATTTTGTGGAAAATCATACTTATCATAAAAGATGGAATTTTATAATTGATAAAATTACTTATGAAAAATAAAACCAAAAATAACATAAGAGTACCATATGGCCAAAGTGTTCATGGTAAAAAAGAAATTAATGCAGTTTTAAAAGTTTTAAATAATTCGACACAAATGGGAAAAAATGTTTATGAATTTGAGAAGAAAGTAGCAAAACTTTTTGACAAAAAGTATGGATTAATGGTTAATTCCGGATCCTCAGCATTAATGCTTGCAATGGAAGTTTTAAATTTACCCAAAGGTAGCGAAGTAATTACGCCCGCATTAACATTTGGTACAACAGTATCATACATTGTAAGAAATAATCTTGTACCAGTTTTTGCAGATGTTAGGGAGGGAACTTATTGTATTAATGAAGATCAAATTGCAAAACTAATTACAAAAAAAACTAAAGCAATTCTAGCCCCTCATCTACTTGGAAATATTGTAAATTGGGAGAAAATTTATCCAATTCTAAAAAAGAAAAAAATTACAATAATAGAGGACTCCGCAGATACTTTAGGAGCAACCTATAAAAATAAATCTACAGGAAAATACGCAGATATTAGTATAACAAGTTTTTATGGTTCACACATAATTAATTGCGCAGGAAATGGAGGTATGGTTTGTTTTAATAATAAAAAACAATATTTAAGAGCAAAATTACTAAGATCATGGGGAAGAAGTTCATCTCTTTATGATGAAAAATCAGAGAAAATTGAAAATAGATTTAATATTAAATTAGATGGAATTCAATATGACAAAAAATTTGTATTTTCTGAAAAAGGACATAATTTAGAACCATCAGAAATGGGTGCTGCTTTTGGTCTTGTTCAATTATCTAAACTAAAAAAAAATATAAAAGTTAGAGAAAAAAATTTTAAAAAAATCTCAAATTTTTTAAAAAAATATATAAACTACTTTATTCTTCCCAAACAATTATCAAAATCTAAAACAGGATGGTTAGCTTATCCAATCACGATTCGAGATACCGCTCCATTTAATAGAACGGAAATGCAAATTTATTTAGAAAAAAGGAATATACAAACTAGGGTTGTTTTTACTGGTAATATTTTAAGACAACCAGGTTTTAAGAATATTAAAATGAAAAAAAAACAAATTGGATATCCAGAAGCAGATAAAGTGATGAAAAATGGAATCTTAATAGGTTGCCACCAAGGTATAACAAATAAAATGCTGAAATACTTAATTAGTTGTTTATCTAGTTTCATCAATTCGAAAATCTAATTTATTTAGTAAAATTTTGAATGTATGAATATTAAATATTATATTAAAAAAACACTATCTAAAATAATAAATTTTCAAAATACAAAAAATACTCAATTTGGAGATTTTTTGATTATAAAAGGTGAAAGAAAAAATTGGGTTTTAAATCAAATAGCTAAAGAATATAAAAATTTATTTTTAAATTTGTTCCACAATGTATCGCATACAGAAAATAAAGCATATATGTCTGATGAAATTAGATTATTTATAATGTCTAAATATTATGCTCTTAAAAACCTAAACAGTTTTAAAAATAAATTATATTTTCCATATTTTCATGGAATATCAGATATTCAATCTTCTAAAGATAATATTTCAATAATTAAAAAAAACATTAATAAAATTTCAAAAATACAAGTTTCAAATTCCTTAATAGAAAATTTTTTATTAGAAAATAATATTCCACCAGAAAGGTTTAAAAAAATACCAATAACTGTGGATATTAACAAGTTTTCTCAAATAGATAACCTCAATCAAAAAGAAGCAAGAGAATATTTTAAAATTCCATCAACTGCTTTTGTAGTAGGGTCTTTTCAAAAAGATGGAGATGGATGGGGTAGTGGTAAAAATCCAAAATTAATAAAAGGCCCAGATATATTTATTAAAACTTTAGATATTTTAAAAACAAAAATCCCAGAGTTATTTGTGATATTAAGCGGGCCATCAAGGGGATATGTAATTAACGAGTTAAAAAAAAAAAATATTAAATTTAAATATTTTTATTTTGAGAGTTATGAGGAGGTTATAAAATTATATAAATCTTTAAACGTTTATTTGATTTCTTCTAGGGAGGAAGGTGGTCCCAGAGCTATAATGGAATCTTTTGCTAGCAAAATTCCTCTAGTAACTACTAATGTGGGTATGGCAGTTGACTTAATTAAAAATGACTTTAATGCATTCAAATCTAAAGAAATAAATGATGAGGAATTAGCAAACACGATATATTTGAATATTTATAATAATAATGAAAATTTAAAACAAATTATAGAAAATGGATATCAAACTGTTAGAAGTAACTCGTATGATAAACAAATTAATCTATGGAAAAATTTTTTTAATTAAATGAGAGTTCCAAAATGATTTTGATTACTGGTGCCGCAGGATTTATAGGATATCATGTATGCGATAAACTTTTATCTAAAAATATAAAAATTGTCGCTATTGACAATTTAAATAATTATTATGATATAAATTTAAAAAAAGCTAGGATTAATGATTTAAGAAAAAAATATAAAAAAAAATTTATTTTTTTAAAATTAGATATTAGAAATTATAATAAATTATTTAAGATTTTCAAAAAATATAAATTTAAAATTATTATACACTTAGCTGCCCAAGCAGGTGTACGATATTCAATATTTAATCCTAAAGTTTACTTAGACTCAAATATAAATGGTTTTTTTAATTTATTGGAAATTGCAAAAAATTTTAAAATAAAGCATTTTATGTTTTCCTCTAGTAGTTCAGTATATGGCGATAAAATTAAATTCCCAATTAAAGAAAGCGAAGATACTAGTAAACCACTTTCTTTTTATGCAGCAACAAAGAAATCTGATGAAGTATTATCTTATTCTTATAGTAATATTTATAAAATACCAATTACCTGTTTAAGATTATTTACTGTTTATGGACCTTTTGGAAGACCGGATATGGCACCCTTCAAATTTACTAAAGCTGCTTATGAAAATAAAACAATTAGTGTTCACAATTATGGTATTCACCAAAGAGATTTTACTTATGTAAGTGATATCTCTGATTCAATATTTAAGCTACTTAATAAAACTTCTAAAAAAAAATTATTCGAAATAATAAATATTTGTAGCAGCAAAACAATTAAATTAAAAAATTTCATAAAAATAATTGAAAAATATACTGAAAAGAGAATAAAGAAAAAGTTTATTAAGAAACAAAAGGGTGATGTTATTAAAACTTTTGGTGATAATAAAAAGTTAAAAAAAATCACCAAGATTAATAAATTTGTACCGGTAGAAGAAGGAATGAAAAAATTTATAGATTGGTATGTTAAATATCATTTTTAAATTACAACTTTATATTTTTAAAATTATCTTTTTTCTTTTTAAGAAAGGCTACCCATTTGGAATAATGATTTGGGGTGATGAAAACAAGTATAAAGAAATATATTTTGAGACGATTAATTATTCCTATGAAAAAATAGACCATTATGAAAAAAAATTTGAAAAAAAAATTGATAAAAAATGGATGGATGAACTCGCTTTACAAACACAAGTGGTAATTAAGGATAGTAAAATTAATTATCAACATGGGAGAGTCTTATATTCAGAATTATCAAATTATATTGCCAAAAATTCGCCAGAAAGTTTAACAATAATTGAAACAGGTACCGCAAGGGGCTTTTCAGCTGTATGTATGTCAAAAGCAATTAATGATTGTAAATATGACGGATCTATAATCAGCGTTGATATTTTGCCTAATGATAAAAAAATATATTGGAATTCTATTAGTGACATTGAGGGAAAAAAAACCAGAGGTGAAATTTTAAAGAAATGGGAAAATTTGACTAAAATAATAAAATTTATTCAAGGAGATAGCGCAAAAGTACTAAGTAATTTAAACTTAGAAAGGGTTAATTTTGCTTTTTTAGACGGATCTCATAATGTCAACAAACTAAAAAAAGAGTTTGAATGGGTTTCTAAGAGACAGAAAAAAAATGATATAATAGTTTTTGATGATTATGATTACAAAAACTTTAAAGAGATTTGTAATTTTGTAGATAACATTGAAACACAAAATAACTACGAAGTTTCTAAAATATTTTCAGATAATAACAGAGGATATGCAATCGCGTTTAAGAAATAAAATAAAGGTTTTTGTTTTTTTTTCTTTTGGAGTTTCTCTTCAAACATGGTTTGAAAAAAATATACTAGAAAGGGAAGTAAAATATTATAAACATTTAGGAAAGAAAAACATAGAGATTTCTTTTGTAACATATGGAGATAAAACAGATTTATCATTTAAAAAAAAATTAAAAAATATTCAGGTAATTCCATTATTTAACAAAATACCAAAAAATATATTTTCAAAATATTTTATTTTATTATTTGCACCTTTTTTACTAAAATCAAAAATTAGTAAATGTAATTTAATAAAAACGCACCAAGTGAGCGGTGGTTTATTAGCAGTTATTTGTGCTAAATTTTTTAAAAAAAATTTAGTTGTAAGGGCAGGATGGGAACCAACTAATGAATATAAAAAATGGGATATTAGTTTTTTTAAATATGTGATTTTAATTATTAATTCATTTTTATCTTACCATGCATCAAAAAGAATCATCACAACTTCTACAGAGCTTAAAAAATTTATAAGTTGTTTTTATTTTATTAATAAAAATAAAATTGAAATAATTCCAAATAATGTTCAAACTAAACTATTTAAAAAAATTAAAACTACTAAGTACAGAAATAAGATATTTAGTATTTCAAGATTAGAAAAACAAAAGAATCTTAGTAAACTTTTAAACATTTGTGAAAAATCTCAAATTGACATTGATATTATTGGAAAGGGTTCAGAATATAGATATTTAAAAAATTACTCAAAAAATCTTAGCATCAAAGTAGGATTTTTAGGAGCAATGAAAAATGAAAAGCTTCCAAAAATTATCTCAAAATATTTATTTTATATTACAACATCTAAAATTGAGGGATCACCAAAATCAATAATCGAGTCTATGTCATGCGAGATACCAATAGTTGGTCTTAAAGCCAAAGGTATTAATTCTTTAATTAAAAATAACTTTAATGGATATATTTATAATAATGAAATTTCACTGGTGAATAAAATAAGATTGATTAAAAACAAAAAAAAATTATTAACAAGGCTTGGTAAAAACTGCAGAACTATGGTTGAAAGAAATTATTCACAAACAAAATGTGTAGAGAAAGAGATAAATTTAATCGAAGATTTATTATTATGAATAGGAAAATTGACGTAATTATTTGTAGTAACAAAAATTTAATAGTTCTCAAAAGACTTGTAGATCAAATTTATAATCAAAAAGGCTCTTTTAATTTTAATATTTTTATAATTCATCAATATAAAAAAAATTTTTTAATGCCAAATTTTCTAAAAAAAAAAAATATTTTTTATAAAAATCTAAAAAAAAATAGTTTATCTTTTGCTAAAAATGAAGGAATAAAATTATCAATTTCAAATGTAGTTTGTTTCCTAGATGATGATGTATCAATAAGCAAAAACTATTTTTTGTTAAATTGGAATTTTTTACAAAAAAAAAAATGTGATTTAGCTTTTAGCAAAATAAATATAATAAATTCAAATAAACCATTTTCACAAAATATGAAAAATTTTGATCAACAAATAAATTTTTTTAATACATCCTCATGCTTAGCATCTTCAATGTGGATAAACTTTAAAAATGGAAAAAAAAGTTATTTTGATACAAATTTTGGTCTAGGATCTTTATATGGGAGTGGTGAAGAGACTGACTTTATTTTTTCTGCTCTAGAAAAAAAGAAAAATATTCAATACAGCTCAACTACTACCATTTACCACCCTAATAGTTTATCTATTGAAAAAAATAATTTAAAAATTTCTTCAAAATTTATTTTGTATGGAAAGGGACAAGGGGCAATATTTAAAAAAAGGATACTTCAAAAAAAAAATTACTTTTACTTATTATATTTAAATTCGATTGTTAAATCTCTATTAGCCATTTTATTTTTTACTCTTACATTTAGAAAGGGAGATATTATAAAACATTCGAGTTTATTATTAGGTAAAATAAGTGGTTTTTTAAAATATCAAATAAATTGAAAAATAAATTTTTAGTCTCTGTAATTTTACCTGTTTATAATGGCGATAGATTCATTTCAGATAGCATTCAAAGTATATTAGATCAAACGGTAAAAGATTTAGAAATAATTGTTATCAATGATGGATCCACTGATAATACAAAAAAAATTGTAGAGGGTTTTACAAAACAAAATGATAAAATAAAATTAATCAACAATGAACATTCAGGACTGACTTTTTCACTAAATCATGCATTAAATATTTCCGCAGGAAAATATATAGTTAGGCAAGATGCTGACGATTTTTCAAAAAAAAATAGAATAGAGTTGCAATTGAAATGGTTTTTAGAAAAAAGTAATAGGGTTTTATGTGGAACTAATTGTGAAATTTTAAGTGGTGAAAAAATAAAAAAAAATTGGTCGATTGATTTTAAGCATAAAAATATAATTAAAAAATTATCCTTTTCTAATTGCTTTGTTCACTCATCAGTAATGTTTTTAAGAGAAGCAGCGGAAAAAGTAAATTTCTATGATGCTGACCAAAAATTTTCCCAAGATTATGATTTGTGGTGGAAATTGAGCACTCTCGGTGAAGTTGGAAATCTAAAAGAAAAACTTGTTTTTTTAAGAGAAAGGAAAGACTCTATTTCAAGCATAAATATGAATGAGCAAACTGAATATTTTATTAAATCATGTATAAAATATTATGCTGTAATGAATAAAATAATTTCACTTAAAGATAAAAAAGAGTTGGAATTTTATTGTGAAAATAAAATTACTAAAGATTATTTAAATATAATGAGGTATTTTTATAATGATAAATTAAATGAAAAGATTAGTTTTAATGATTTGACAACTAATCAGAAATTAATGTCTTTTTCTTTTTTATACTTATCAATAAGAAAAGCTTATCTTTTTTTTAAAGGAATTTTAAAATGAAAATTTTATATATAACTAAATTTTTTCCACCAGAATATGGTGGCATAGAAACCTTATCTAAAAATATATGTGATCATTTTTATTATAAAGCAAAAAAGATTGATGTAATTGCTTTTTCAAAAAAAAAACCAAAGTTTCTTATAAAAACAACTATAGGGTAATATTTTTCAAAAGTTTAATTAATTTATTTTCGACACCTATTTCATTTTCAATAATTTTTTTTCTTTATAAAAATTATAAAAAGTATGATTATTTACATTTACACACACCAAATCCCTGGATTACATTTTGGATATCTTTCATAAAAATCGATAATTTAGTTGTGAGCTGGGGAAGTGATATAGTAAACCAAAAAATTTTAAGATTTATCTTCTATCCTTTTCAGTACATAATGCTCAAAAATGCTAAAAAAATAATTTGTTTATCAAAAAATTATTTTAATTATTCCAAAGAATTACAAAAATTTAAAAAAAAAGTAATTATAATTCCACCACTTATAAATAAAAAATTGAGTCAAAAAAAATATAGAAGGAAAAAATATATCAATTTAATATCCGTAGGAAGAATTGTTGACTATAAAGGTTATGACATTGCATTAAAGGCAATTTCCAATTTACCTGAAAATTTTAAATTAAGAATAATTGGTTCTGGAGATAGAGAACTTGAAATAAATAAACTTATTTTGGAATTAGGAATTAAAAATAGAGTTACAGTATATAAAAATGTTACTGACAAAATTAAAACAAAAATGACTCTTAAGTCAGATATATTTTTGGCATGTTCAAAAAGTAGAGCAGAGTCTTTTGGTATAGCGATTTTAGAAGCAATATCACTAGGAATGCCATTAATAATTTCAAAAGTAAATGGTTCCGGAATGAATGATATGATAATAAACAAATATAATGGATATTTTTTTAGAAATAATTCTGCAACTGATTGTTCTAAAAAAATAATCAAAATTTCTAACAATATTAATAAACTAAGGTTATTTTCTTTAAACAGTAAAAAAATATTTAATACAAAATTTAATGAAAAAAAAACAAGGCAAAAACTTGATAAAATTTACAAATGAAGAATAACTATTTTACTATAAATAACCTGTTGTTATGCTTAATAACATTAATTCCACCATTTTTGATAACGGGCCCTTTGATTCCAGAAATTTTGATGAATTTAGCAGGAATAGTTTTTCTTATTATTATTTATAAAAATAAAGATTATAAATTTTTTAACAACTATTACTCATTCTTTTTTTTAGCATTTTTTATCTACATAAGTTTAAGAAGTTTATTTACAGAAGAAATTTTTTTATCTTTGAAGTCCTCTATATTATATTTTAGATTTTATTTATTATCTTTATCAATCTGGTACATTCTCGAAAATAAAGAAAGTTTTGTAAAAATTTTATTGTATGTATTTTGTATTACGCAAATCTCTTTAATACTTGACGCTTTACTTCAATATAAATTAGGTTTTAATATTTTTGGTTGGGGCAAGATTCATCCGGAGAGAGTTTCAGGTTTTTTTGGTGATGAGTTAATTCTAGGAAGCTATTTAGTAAGATTTTTACCTTTAATAATTGGTTTATATATTTTAAAAAATTTTGATACTTTCAATTTAAAAAAAACATTTTTTTTAATTTTTTTAATTTATTTAATTTATTTAGGAATTTCTATTTCAGGGGACAGAACTGCATTTTATTTATCTTTAATATTTTTACCTTTTTTATTTTTTTTAATTAGAATTGAATACTTAAAAAAAAAAATAATTCCTTTATTGCTAGTTTTTATATCAGTTTTACTTTTAACTATATTTTTTAATGAAAATTTGAAAAAAAGAATATTTACCTCAACAATTAATTCGGTCATTTCTTTCGATAATGTTAACAACATTCAATTAACTATGTTTTCACATAATCACGAAATTCATATTAAAACTGCAATAAAAATGTATACAGACAATAAATTATTCGGAGTTGGTATCAAACAATACAGGTTTAAATGTAAAGATAAAAAATATTTTATAAATAGACATAGTTGCGTAACGCATCCACACAATACGTATATTCAATTTTTAGCTGAATTGGGGACAGTAGGTTTTTTATTTTTATTAACTTTTTTAATTTATATAATAGTTCAAATTTATATTAATATTCTCAAAAATGAAAAAAAACCCAATAGTCTATTTAAATTATTAATTTTATCTTCTATTTTTATTAATTTATTTCCCTTTGCGCCTTCAGGAAACTTTTTTAACAATTGGTTAAGCATGATATATTTTTTTCCTTTAGGTTTTTATTTTTATTCAAAAAAAAATTAATATTTTAAACGCCTTTTCAGAAATAAATATAAAAATAAATAAAAAAAACAAAAAAGAAAAATATTGGTTATTAGAATATATTTTTTTTCATACATAAAGATTGAAAATATATTAAAAAAAACAACAATAAAATTAATGATAATTCCTGAAAAAATTTTTGAATTTTTTAAATTAATTTTTCTTCTTAAAAAAATTTCTTGAATTAAATGATGTAAGTGTTTTTTATCAGGCAAAAGTGGATTTACATTAATAATTATTTTTCTAAATATAGAAAAAAAAACTTCAAAAGCTGGATATATAAGTAAATTTGCATATACATATGGATAAGAAAAACCCTCGGTATTTGTAATTTTAATCACATAATAACCTAAAATAGCACCAGCCAAATATGATCCAGTGTCACCAAAAAATATTTTTTCTTTTATATTTAAATAAAATAAGCATAACAATATTGGTATAAGATAAATGCTTTCATTTAAAAAAATTTCTGAGTTTAAAGTGAAATATGTAAAATAACTTAAAAAAACAATTACAATTATCGTGTAAAGTATTGATAACCCATGAACACCATCAATGAAATTTATACCATTAATTAAAACTACAAAGCAAATAGACGTAAAAATTATTGTTATTATAGAATAACTTATAAATAAGTTATTCAGTATATCAAACTTTAAATCCCATATATAATTTTCTGAAAAGTAAAAAAAAAACAACGTTAGAATTGAAATAATTAATAGTCTTATTTTTGCACTTAACGTACTTACATCAGATAAAAAACCAATTATAAATATTAAAAAAAAATATAAAGTATAAAATAAATCTAGATTTTTAATATCTAGATTGTAAATGTTTAAAATAACAATATAAAAAAAAAATATTAGTCCCCCAGAATTAAATATTTTATTTTTGAAATGTTCCTTATGTTCTTCAGTAGGTTTATAAATTAGGAAATTAAACTTATTGCAAATTAAATTAATTAAAACAATAAGTGTCGCTGAAATTATAAATAAAAACAGAATTTGTGGCATTAATAAATATATATCTAATTATATAACTCTAAGTCAGATAAGGACATTAATTTAACTAGTTCCTTAAAATTCATCGCAGGTTTCCATTTAAGCAGTCTTTTTGTTTCGCTTGGATTTCCGAGCAACATATTCACTTCATTAGGCCTATAAAATTTTTTGTTAATCTTAATAATAGTTTTATTATTTTTTTTTAACTTTAATTTTTCATTTTCTTTTTTTCCAGTCCAATAAGCTTTAAATCCAAAATGTTTAATGGACTCGTTTATAAAATTTCTTACAGTATGTGTAGATCCAGTAGCGACAATATAGTCTCTTGGTTTTTTTTGTTGTAACATTAACCACATGGCCTTAACATAATCTTTTGCGTATCCCCAGTCTCTTTTAGAGTCTATATTTCCAACTTCCAAACAATCTAGAACACCAGCTTTTATTTTAGATAAACCTGTTGTAATTTTTCTTGTTATAAATTCCTCACCTCGCAATGGAGACTCGTGATTAAACAAAATTCCACTAACTGTGTACATATTATAAGCTTTTCTATAATTTGAACACATATTATGTGCAAATAGTTTTGATACAGCATATGGACTAATGGGGTTGAAGGGTGTCGTTATTTTTTGTGGGGTCTCCAAAACATCTCCAAACATTTCAGAAGTTGAAGCTTGGTAAAATTTAGGTCTTTTTTTAAGATTTCTAATAACTTCAAGCATTCTTAAAACTCCAATTCCAGTAACATCTGCGGTAGTAATTGGATTCGTAAAAGATGAAGCAACAAAAGATTGTGCCGCCAAATTATAAACTTCATCAAATTTATATTTATTAAATAACCTTATAATTTGAGTAATCTCTGACAAGTCAAAATATTCAATCTCAATTTTATTTTCAATACCAAGTTTTCTTAATCTCCATTTATCATCCCTTGAAGATCTTCTATCTGCGCCAATAACTCGGTATTTTTTTTGCAAAAGTAATTCCGCTAGATATGCACCATCTTGTCCACTTATTCCAGTTATTAGAGCTGTTTTTTTCATTTACTAGAAATCTTTTATATTGATAATTTTAAACATATAAAGATTTTTTTTAGTTTATTATTTTATATAATCTAAACTCTATTAGTTTTTTGTCATTTATGATCAAATATTTTGAGGAATTATCAAATTTTTTGGTTTTTTTTATCCTTTTTTCAGGTGGAAAAGGGAAATTAACAAATTTATGGTTATCTGATCTTTTAAACTCCTCATTAATCCTAATAAAATTTTTTAAATTATAAATACTTATAACTGAAAATATTAAAACTAAATAATATATTTTTTTTAGTTTAATAGTTTCTTTAAATTTTAAAAATAATATGATTATTGAAATAGAAAAAGACAAAATTATTGCTACACCAAACCTAAATTGAGGTAAGAAAAAAAACCACAATAGTAAAGAAAAAAAGGAAAAAAATAATAACATTAGTAAATTTTTTTCTTTAATATAAATGTTGTCTTTTAAAATTATCAAAATCAAAAAAATTATTGGGATAAAAACAAAACTAAGGATTTTTGTTACAAAATGTACCTCAAACCAATTTACAAACCAATTATCTAAATAAATATTTGGGTTTAAAATATTATTTTGCGTGTAAAAACCTTTAGCCCAAAGTTCTATATGATTTTTATGATCATAAACTCTGCTATGATCTATACTCCAAGAAACGATCTCAGAACTGAAGCATGTAAAATCAAAAAAATATAAAAGACAACCGCTTCTTAAAAAACTATCAATAATAAAACAAAATAAAACTATTACTGAAATAAAATTTGTTTTATTCAAAATTTTTTTTATATTTAATTCTTTGTAAACAAAATAAATCAGTAAAGGTAAAAAAAAGACTGATATGACTTTTATAGTTACCGCATATAAAAAAAACAAAATATATAAACTTTCAAAATTAAATTTATATTTCGATTTACTTATTTGAAAAAGATATAAAATTAAAATTTTTATTAATATAAAATTTGATATATAGTCGAAGCCAAATTCTGATAATCTTGAAAACTTTCCAGCTATTATTACAAATATAAGAAAAAATAATATTAATATTTTTTTTCTCTCATTAAATAAAATATTTAATAAAAAATATAAAAGATTTAGATAAATAAGATAAATAGGTATTAAAATTAATTTAAATTCATAATATGGTAAATAAAAAATTTTTTGAACAAATGAAAAAAAAGATGACGATAAAATATGAATATCATCTACATTCCCAATCCCAATAATCGGTTTATGTGCTGATATTTGTTCAATAAAGCTGAAGTGATACGACCAATCTTCATGGAGTTTTGATATTAATATTCCAGAAAAAAATAATAAATTTACTAATATAATTTTTGTGAGATTTTTTCTATTTTTACTAAAATTAAAAAATATTAATCCAACTAAAAGAACAATTAAATTAATATAATTAAAGTTAATATTAAGGTAATAAAGTATAAATCCTAATAAATTTAAAAAAATTATACCAATAATAAAATTAATAAAATTATTAAGCCATATATCATTAAATTTTTCCCTAAAAATTAAGTTACCGTATCCAACAATTGAAAAGTATGAAATCTGGGTTATTACGAAAAAAATAATTAGATTCACTTAATTTTTAAAAATATAGATTTTGTTAAGGCTCTTCCTTTTTTTAATTCGATAGGAGATTTTTTATTGATAATCTTAAATAAATATTTTGGCTCCAATCCGATGGATGGTCTTAAAGACTTAAGATTATTTTTTGTAAATTTTTCGCCTTTTTTTATATTTTTTATTACAAAAATCGATCTTCTAAATATCTTAGAGCTATTTTCAGATTTGTTTCTTATAAACTTATTTTTTCCCAATAAGTTGTAATTAAAATCAATCAATTTTCTGTATTCCTTAATTTGTTTTCCTTTTAAGGAGAATTTTATATCAAGACCTTTTTTTTGTTTTTCTAATCCTATATGTTTTTCAAAAACCTCAGCTCCTGCAGCGACAGCAGCAGCGGCCACCCTGTTATCATTAGAGTGATCTGATAATCCAATTCTACATCTAAACTTTTTTTTAAGTATCGAGATATTATTTAAATTAAAATCGTCAATTTTTGACGGATAATTGCTCACACAATAAAGTAATGTTATATTTTGTATTGAATTATATTTACTTACTAAATTGAAAGTTTCCTCTATTTCATCTAAGTTAGCCATTCCCGTAGAAATGATTATTGGTTTTTTAGTTTGAGCTATTCTTTTTATTAAAGGAAGATCTGTCATTTCAAATGATGCAACTTTATACATTGGACAATTTAGTTTTTCTAAAAATTCAACTGCCTCTATATCAAAAGGTGTGCTAAATATTTTTATTTTATTAATTTTTGAAAATTTAAATAAATCTTTGTGCCATGAAAGTGGTGTCTTAGCTTCATTATACAAATCCCATAATCTGTAACCTTTCCAGATGCCTTTTTTAATAATAAAATTTTTGCTATTTAATTTTAGTGTCATAGAATCTGCCGTGTACGTTTGAAGTTTGACTGCATTAGCGCCATTATCTTTTGCACATTTAATAAGTTTTTTTGCTAATTGAAAATCTCCACAATGATTTGCCGAAATTTCAGCTATGAGGAAAGGATATTTGTCCATTAATAACTATTATTTATTTAGTTTAGTCAACTTTTTTATTAATTGAGAAACTTTTTTATCATCACTATTAACTTTTGACATAATTTTTGACGCTTCTTTTGGTTTTGTTTTAAAAGCTAATTTAAGTAGATTCATCCAATTAATATTATTTTTTGATCTTATCTTTTGAATTTGATTTATTATCTGTAAATTTTTTTTATATTTATTCATAATTAATATTTAAAGACTTTTAGTGAAATATTCAATTTTATATTTCTTCATATCTTTTTGATTATTATATATTTATGCAATTTTTTTTGTTTCAAAATCATTAAATTTATATTCGTTTTTTGATAGCTTTTTCCATATTGAAGTTCTAATACAATATTATATATCTATATGTCTAAAATCTGTCTATAATTCATGATCAAATAATTATGAACATTAACAAGATATCAGTCATTATACCATGCTACAACGAGGAGAAAACTATTGAGCAAGTAATAAATGAAGTAAATAATTATAATTTGACTAATAAAGAAATTATCTTAGTAGATGATGGTTCAATAGATCAAACAAGAAAAATAATTGAAACTATTAAACAAGATAACCTAAAAAAAGTCTTTCATGAGAGAAACTATGGAAAAGGCAAAGCTATAGTGTCAGGTTTAAAAGAAGTTTCGGGAGATATTGTTTTAATCCAAGATGCAGATTTAGAGTATAGTCCATCAGATTATCCAATTTTATTAAAACCATTTATTGAGGCGAATGCAGATGTTGTTTATGGTTCAAGATTTTTAGGTGGGACTGGATATGTGAGGTTACACTATTATTTACATTTTATTGCAAATAAAATTTTAACACATTTTTGCAATATTTTTACAAATCTTAATATGACAGATATGGAAACCGGGTATAAAGTTTTTAAAACTGATGTAATTAAATCTGTTAAACTTAAAGAAAATTCGTTTGGAATTGAACCTGAAATAACTGTTAAGTTGGCAAAAAAAAAATTTAAGTTTTTTGAAGTCGCAATAAGTTACAAGGGAAGATCTTATAAAGAGGGAAAAAAAATTACTTTTAAAGACGCGATAATTGCTTTTTTTTGCATTATTAAATATAGATTTTTTGAATAATTATAAAAGTTTACATTCTTAAATTTTCTGTTAAATAATGCTTGCCTGGTGATTATTGCGAAAGTGTAATACCCGATCCCATTCCGAACTCGGAAGTCAAGCCTTTCTGCGCCGATGGTACTTTGTCTTAAGAC
>MDTE01176488.1_pt1 | contig 70780 bp, 56 predicted proteins | sample 811231 | NCBI WGS metagenome assembly MDTE01 (sample SAMN05326651, study PRJNA326480) | marine metagenome | isolation source: seawater | place: Indian Ocean: Red Sea | collected 2010
ACGATCTCGTCTTGCGTGGATACGTCGACAAAGACAACATGGTTATATTCGGGGTGTATTCCGTCCTTCATGAGGCGCTCCTACAGTACTCAACAGGCGCGGTGATCTACCTGATGAACGCACGCTTGGCAAGCCTTTACGTCAATTTCCCCCGAAATATGGGAGTGTAGGGAAGCTTCAACGACGAATAGGCAACCCATTCCTTGCCCCGAATTTCTGAAGTTAACTGCCCTGTCCCGACCGCGTTCGGCTGTTCTTTCCTCGTTTTCGTCGGGTCGATTGCACGGGGGCATTCGCTTCCATTTCTTCGTCGGTTCGAACGGAATCTGCGATCAAAGACAAACCGGTGGGAGGAGAGATTCGACGCTCCAATGCAAGAAGCGGGGGGCTGATTCGTTCGTAGATTCGGAGCATACCGGCGGAAAGATGATCGCGCTTAAGCAACCTGGCGTTCACCCACCAGCCGGGGACACCGAGGGTGTTGAAGTAGAATGTCCTGCGTGTGTCGAACCCTTCTTCGACGAGAAGCGCTTCCAATTCTGTTTTTGTGTACCGACGGAAATGACCAATCTTTTTGTCGAAGGGGCCGTACAGCCACATCCCCTGGGGAACCAGTAGAATGAGCCGTCCTCCCGGTTTCAGATGCTTCCGCATATTCTGTAGGGCAGCTCTATGGTCCTCTACGTGCTCCAACACGTTGACACATACGATGGTGTCGAAGGTCTGCTCGCCTGGGTACGGATCTTCCAGGTTCCAGGTATGAACGTCTAGATTTCCCCGATCTCCGAATCGCGCCTTCAGGCGTTCAAGGGCGGCTTCGTTTATATCTGTAGCTACCACATCTCCATGTCGGAGGAGAAAGGCGGTCATATTGCCAGTGCCTGATCCGACTTCCAGTATCGATTCGCCCAGCATGGGCTTAAACACCTGGTACATATGATTCGTCAGACTGGTGACTCCGGCGAGATCTTCCAACGCTTCATGTTGCTCGTTGCCTTCTTTTAAGGCTCGGCCTGGGAGCAAGCCGTATCGGAGAATCTGCCCAACAGCGATGATGCCATGCCACCACCGAACCTTTTTTCCATCTACGTAGGAGCGCCCGGAATAGGAGATGGGGACTTCGTACATTCGTAGATTCAGTCGTGCCAGTTTCGCGGTCACTTCCACTTCGAAGCCAAACCCGTCGGCCTGCAGGTTGAGTGCGGTGATGATCTCTGACCGGAAGGCTTTATAGCCAGTCTCTACATCGGTCAGGTTCACATTGGTGATCAGATTGGACAAGGTCGATAACAGGCGGTTTCCCACGGAATGCCAGTAGTAGAGAACTCGCCGCGTAGAACCCTGAAAACGGCTCCCATAGACCACATCGGCTTGCCCTTGTGTGATGGGTGAGAGAAGCCCCATATAGTCGTTTGGATCGTATTCAAGATCGGCATCCTGAATCAATGTGACGGCACCCGTTACATGTTCGAGTGCGGTTCGAATCGCGGCGGATTTACCCAGATTCCGGGGATGCTGAAGGACGCGAACCGATACCGTTTTCAAAAGTGATGGCGCAGGGAACTGCCCCATATGCTCGAATTCTGGCCGTAATGCACTGCTAAGATCGGCAGCGATGCTCTCGAGCAATGAACCCGTTCCATCATCGGACCCGTCGTCTACCACAATGATCTCCCGGTCCTGCATGGGGATCGGGGCAAGCACTACACGAGCGAGCAGGGTTCGGATCGTTCCTCGTTCATTGAAGACGGGGACGATGATTGAGAGCCGGTTGGAATCGAACGTCATACTTTGGGTCCGTTGTGTATCTTTGTTCGGATCAACAGTAGAAAGCTATAGCTGTTTCCTGGGGGTGGTGCCAAAGGGAAAGTCATTCGGGGCAGGCGATACAAAGGGTTATCGGCAGCTGGTGAGTTCAACCATTATAACCTGGTTATGTGCGTTCGGTTGCTCCTTGGCAATTTCTTGGAGCACACAACGCTTATCGAGTAAGTCGATCAGCTCCAGATTCCGTTCTGAGATCTGCCGCCAGAATGCAGACTCTGTTCGCTGTAATACGACGAGAACGATGCGAGGGCAGGTTCTTGGAAGTTCGTTTACAATAGCCTGCAAGGCCTGGTCCCTTCCGTTCTCTGTCCGAGGGTCCAGAGACACCGAACGGCCAAGATCATCCACATATTGAGGGATAACCCCTTTGGTGCCGACGACACAGCTGTCGGCTGGAACCGCCTGCTCGATCAGATGACGAATCTTCAGGCGCTTGTCTGCCCAGGATGCGTGCACTGGATGTACTGCGAATACGACAGTGAGTATACCGGCGACAAGAATTCCGGGGAGGACACGCCCGGATTGAACCATGCTCCATAGACGAGGGAACGTCCTTGGAACGGTCTCTGCCATGGCTAAAGCGAAAAGAGGTAAAAGGATTATCAGAAAGCGGGGCGTCACGATCAGTCGGGTAACGCCGGAGCTTTCGGTGCCGGCATATTCATAGAATGTGAAGAACAGCAGGACTCCGAATACGGTGGCGAGCACTTCAGGTCGTCGGGGACCTCGGTAGCGCAATGCGAACCAGAGGCCGCCGGGAACCATGACGAGTAGCGCGAGTAGATACATCATCAAGTTGTCAGCTATGGAGCCTACTCCGAAGCCGTAGATGAACCCGGTCTCACGCATATTGATGGGATCACCAAAGACGAGATCCACGGCCCACATTCGTATGCCGGTCCCAATCAGACCCCCAAGGATGAGCCAGATCACCGTTCGATCGCGTCGAACCAGACTCCCGAGGAAGAGTGGAATGAAGACGAGCGCGTTGGTTTCTCGCAACAACAGAGAGAGCCCGGCCAGGAATCCAGCGAGCAGGCTCCTTGTCCGACAGTTTCCTGCACCGGAGAAAAAGGCCCATAGACCCACGGCAGCGAATGCCATGGACGGCACATCACTCATGGCTGCTCGACCGAGGACGAGACTGGGTGGGTAACATAGGAGTACCAGCGACCAAAGAGGGGCATAGCCGAGATGACGCAATAGAAGGCTCGTAAAGCCCACCGCCAGCCAAAGGCATAGAAGAGGTAGAAGAAAGGCCGCATGAGGACCGCCGGCCTGTACGAATGGTGCCATGAGCGCGGCCGTACCCGGCGGCTTATCCGCCGGCCGGGCTTTATAGGTGCTCCCTTCGGGGCTTAAGGTCTGTACGTGAGTGTTCCCTTCAGCAAAAGATGCTGCCTGGCGGAGATATTTGGCTTCATCCCGTATTCCTGGACCGGCCGGAAACCATACAAAAAATGCGCATGTGTAGGTCAGAAGGGCCACGATCACGAGGCCGAACTTTGAGAAAGAATACCAGGGCCCGGAATCTTGGTGTGAAAAACTCAATCCTCGAAGAGCGGATTCTGTTTTTGGATATATTGGCTGGGCGGAGAAACACCCAGGTGCTCGAAGGCGGCAGGGGTTGCCATTCGACCGCGTGCCGTTCGTTGAATGAAGCCCTGCTGGAGCAGATAGGGTTCGTGTACGTCTTCTAGCGTATTCGATTCTTCGCTCAAGGAGGCTGCCAGGGTATCGACTCCCACTGGCCCTCCATTAAACTTATGGCAAAGGGCTTCCATATATCGTCGGTCCATTGTGTCGAGACCAGCCTTGTCGACATCCATCCGATCGAGCGCATCTTCGGCTAATTTCAGGGTGATCTCAGCGGTTCCGGATACCTGTGCGAAATCTCGAACCCGTCGAAGAAGCCTGTTTACGATACGAGGGGTTCCTCGACCGCGCTGTGCAAGGGCCATGGCACCATCGGGAGTGATCGCAATACCCAGGATTCCAGCGGATCGAGTCAAGATATGAACCAGCTCTTCCACGCTATAATAATCCAGATGAAAGACCATTCCGAAGCGATCTCGTAATGGGGATGTTAACAGCCCTGCCCGGGTTGTTGCTCCGACGAGTGTGAATGGATTGAGCCCCAGTGTGACGGTTCGTGCGTGGGGACCGTCTCCGAGCACAATGTCGTAGCGATAGTCTTCCATCGCGGGATATAGATTTTCTTCTATTACCGATTGAAGGCGATGGATCTCGTCTATGAAGAGGATATCGCCTTCTGCCAGACCTGTAAGGATGCCAGCAAGATCACCCTTACGCTCCATGGCCGGTCCGCTCGTGGCGTGGATTCCTGACGACATTTCGGTGGCCAGGATTCGTGCCAGAGTCGTCTTTCCAAGGCCGGGCGGTCCTGTAAGCAGTATGTGGTCGAGGGACTCGTTTCGTTGCCGAGCCGCTTCTACATACACCTTCAGATTATCTGTCACGCGACTTTGGCCGACATATTCATCGAACTGTCGAGGGCGAACCCCGACTTCGATGGCGTCATCTTCAAACATTCCCTCAGGATCGAGAGCTGGATTTCGAATGTCGTCGACCATGCACTGAATCTCGCACTCCCGGTGCGGACGGTCAACTGTTCCAATCATTCTCGAGGGCTATTTGACCTCTACGCCGGATTGGTCAGGGCCCGAGGTCGTCGGGTCCGAACCGATCGGGAAGAAGCTCTGTCAGGAAAACTACTCGGTAATCTCCCTTGGAGTTTTTGAGAATAATCGGTAGTTCCTCTGCGAACTCCGCGAGTAGTTGTCGGCAAGCACCGCATGGGGCGACCAATCGGTCCGAACCGGTCACAATCACGATCGCCCGAAACTGTCTGTGTCCTGCTGTTATGGCTTTTCCTATTGCGGTTCGTTCCGCGCACGAACCCAGGGGAAAGCTGGCATTCTCAACATTTATACCCGTGTTGATATGGTCCGGATCACAGAGGATCGCGGCGGCTACAGGAAATTGCGAATACGGCGCATAGGCGTTTGGAAAGACCGCGTTTGCAGCTCGCACCAGGGCTTCAACATCGTCCGAACTGAGTCCCGGTACGGTCGGTGTTTTCGTGATGTCATCAGACATGTGGAATTACCTCGACAAGGAGAGTCGCCAGATTTCGCGCCGCAGGTCCTGCTACCGCCTGGACTTCTTCATGGGTTAGCGGTGTCGCGGACAGTCCGGCTGCCAGGTTCGAGATGCAGGTCAATCCGAGAATTCGCATGCCGCTTTGTCTGGCGACGATCGCTTCTGGGGCCGTCGACATTCCAACCGCGTCTACTCCGAGGGTCTGTGCCATTCGTACTTCGGCCGGCGTCTCATAAGACGGTCCCAGGTTCCAGGCGTAGACTCCCTCATGCAGAGTCATATTCATTCGCTCTGCCGCGCTGTGGGCTACGTTCCGTAATTCCGGAGTGTAGGCGTTGGTCATATCGGGAAAGCGTGGACCAAATCGTTCGTCGTGGCTTCCGATCAATGGGTTTCGGCCCGATAGGTTGACGTGATCTGCCATGACCATCAGTTCGCCGGGGTTGAAGTCGGGATTACAGGAGCCTGCGCTATTTGTGAGTACAGCGATCTGTCCCTTGAGATGGTGTACGGCCCGGATGATGAGCGTGGATTGCCAGGGCGGGATCCCCTCGTACGTGTGTACACGGCCTTGTAACATCAAGACGGAACGACCGCCGATGAAGCCATGGTGGAGAACTCCGTTATGACCCTCGACAGTGCTTTTGGGGAGGTGGGGGATCTCCGATGTAGCCACCGACCGTCGGTTCTCAAGGGCGTCTACAGCTCCGCCGAGACCCGACCCCAGGACACAGATAATTTCGACGGAATCGATATTCAGCTTTGCCTTGATTCCATCCGCTACCTCACAGACCCGGTCGTAAAGATCAACAGGGGCCGAGTTGTGGTCTGATTCACTCATATTTCATTCCAGGCGAGGGTTAACGGATCGTTTTGAGGATTCGCGACGGCACAGCGCTCTTCTCGGATGCGATGGTGATCGTATCAAGGAGTCGTTGGCGAATGGAATCATCGATTGCATCTCGATGGTGGACACGAAAGAGGGGTTGGCCTTTTACCAGGGGCTCTCCTCTTGCAGATAGAACCTCGACCCCAACGGCGGGATCGACGGTGTCCGTTTTTTGTTTGCGGCCTGCTCCCAGATCCAGCGCGACCCAGGCAAGGTTTAAGGAGTCAATCGAGTGAAGATAGCCATCTTCTGTACACTCGATAACCGTAGACAGAGGGCTCGCAGGGAGAAGTTCATTGGGGGAATCGACCACGCGCGGATCTCCGCCAACCGCCTCCACCATTTGTCGGAACCGTTCCAGGGCCGAACCATCTGTAAGGGTCTTGCGGATGGTGGCGGTTCCACTCTCAAAATCGGGGGCCTCACCGGTTAACGTCAGCAGCTCACCACCAAGGGCGGCGACCAATTCAATCAGATCTTCGTTTCCAGTCCCTTGCAGGCATTCAATGGTTTCATGGATCTCAAGGCTGTTCCCAATGGTGCGCCCGATCGGGTGGTCCATTTCGGTCAGAATGGCTGCCGTATGCATTCCGAGGCCTTTACCGACGGCGACCAGGCTCTCGGCTAACCCCTGGCCAGACTCCTGGTCTGCCATGAAGGCACCACGTCCCACCTTTACGTCGAGAATGAGCGCCGAAAGTCCGGCAGCCGCCTTTTTCGACAGGATGGAGCCGGTGATGAGAGGTATAGAGTCTACGGTCTCAGTGACGTCTCGTATGGAGTAGAGACGTCGATCTGCTGGAGCGATCCGGTCCGTCTGACCACAGATGACGCATCCGACCTTCTGTACAACGGCGTGGATCTCTTCGGCCGGGAGTCGAACCTGGTAGCCTGGGATGGATTCGAGTTTATCCAGGGTCCCGCCGGTATGACCCAGCCCACGTCCTGACACCATGGGAACCAGCAGACCACATGCAGCCAGGGCTGGCGCGAGGGGAAGACTGATTTTATCTCCCACCCCTCCCGTGGAGTGTTTATCTACTACGCGAGCATGGTCTGCGCCCCAGTCGAGTTGATCTCCGGAATTGAGCATGGCGCGCGTCAATTCGACTGTCTCTTCTGGGATCAGCCCGTTAAGGAATATGGCCATCAGCATGGCTCCGACCTGCTCGTCACTGATCGTCTGGTCGGTAACGCCCGCAACGAACTGATGGAGCTCATCGGCGCTCAGACGTTGTCCATTTCGTTTCTTTCGGAGTATTTCACGCATGAATAGTCGCTCGACCCGTTTTTGACGACCTGCTGCCGTAACCGCAAGTGGTCAGAGGACTTGCCGCAGGTCATTCAGGAAGGAAGTGCCAGTGGGGACACTGACTCCAAAATTGGCAGCTACGGTCTGTCCTAGATCGGCAAAGGTCTCACGGGTTCCCAGGTCCACTCCACCTTTGAAAGCACGGCTTCCACATAAAATCGGGACGTATTCCCTGGTATGGTCGGTATGGGCCATATGGGTGGGATCACAACCGTGGTCTGCGCTCAAAAGAAGCAGCCCGTTATCGCCGAGGGCATCGACCAGCTCTGGGATCGCTGCATCCAATTCTAGCAGAGCTGTCGCGTAGCCAGTGGGATTACGGCGGTGGCCGTACACCATGTCGAAGTCCACCAGATTGCAGAACACAACCCCATGGTCGAGAGATTTAGTCTCGGCAATGGTTTTGGCAATGCCGTCAGTATTTCCTTCTGTATGTACGTTCTGTTCGACACCTTGATGGGCAAAGATGTCTGCTATTTTTCCGATACCGATCAGGGGGATACCAGCCTTGGTGAGCTCGTCACATAGGGTGGGTTGATGGGGCAGCATCGAATAATCGTGGCGATTATACGTTCGCTGAAAACTACCGGCCTCACCGATAAACGGGCGGGCGATAATGCGTGCGATTTGGTGTTTGTCACAGATGTCTCGGGCAATTTTACACGCCGCGTAGAGCTCTTCTAGAGGGATGACGTCTTCATGGGCAGCGATTTGAAAAACAGAATCCGCGCTTGTGTAGACGATCCACTTTCCGGTGCGTATATGTTCCGGGCCGAGCTCCTCAATAATGACCGTTCCGGAAGCTGCATGATTTCCGAGGATCCCGCGTCCAGTAGCCTGTACGAAGGGCTCGATGATCTCTGCCGGAAAGCCTTCAGAGAAGACAGTGAATGCAGTGAACGTCGGGACACCGGCCATCTCCCAATGACCCGTTATGGTGTCTTTGCCCGCCGACGCTTCATTCATTTTTCCGTGGGCTCCCCGCACCTCGGTCGCCGGGTCTGTTCCTTTGATGGGCGTCAGATGCCCCAACCCGAGGCGAGCCAGGTTCGGAAGATGAATACCTCCGACTGCATCCGCCACATGAGCGATCGTGTTGCTACCTTCGTCTCCGAAGGACGGGGCGTCCGGCATAGCGCCCACGCCCACGGAATCCATAACTAATATACAGACTTTATCGAACAATGTTCCGACTCCCCGATTGCATGAATTATAGCCCATCATGCAATCCCGAACGTACCAATCCTACCCAATAGTGTAAACCGATGCGGTTATAACCTGTAGTCAATTAAAAGGATCCCAACACCCAGAGCAGCCCAATTATGGCCAAAATCATGACCAGAATGCTCAAGATAGCCATCTTTGTAGACCCCGGGCGCCCTAAAGGATCATTGGCTTCAGCTCTATCCACGATGTCCGCCAAGAGTGTCGGATCCGCCTCTCCCAATTCCCGCATGGTCTTAAGGCGCGTTTCCCGCTGAAGATGAAGCGCTACCAGGACAATCGCCAGCCAGGTCACAAGAATCCCAGCCATCATCATAAGGAGATTTCGACGACGGTTGGCGAGGTTCGTGGAGCGCAGCTGATATTCGGTGTCGTATGTGGACGTATCCGCAATAGGGTCCGGCTCCACTGGACTTACAATTCTTCGGAACAAGGTTAACGCCCGGGCCCGCTCCACCATGGTCTCACTCTCTGCCCAGGCTCCCATGGTAAGGGCAAGCTCCTCGGGAAGATTTGAGCGGGAGACGTCTTTGATGAGTCGCACTGTCGTCTCTGGTAAGGGACCATCGGGAGATGCCGTCAACCAGCTGGTTACAGAGCTGGAATCGGGCCCAGTAGCGGTCTCCGAGCAGCTGATCGCCGTGGGGCTATTTGGTGCGAACGAAAGACTGGTGCGTACTTCTACCGGGCTACCATCGGCCGGAAGCTCTATATGGCGAACCCCGATTGCGGCCTGACCGATGAAGAGGGTGCAATATAATGTCTTCGCTGTGCTTATTGGCGAACCGGGGAGTGGATATCGGTGTACAAGCAGTTCCAGATCTCGGCCATCCAGATGACCATTGATTTGGAATGCGTTGGCATCCTGTCGTGTAAAATTAAATGTGTGGGCGTATTTTTCCCCCTCGGATTCGATCAATATTTCGGTGGATCCGGATAGAACTTCACTCTTGATCGGTGCGCGATAGAGTCCCAGCGGAGTGGGTTTCAACTCCTGTAGATTTGAATCCCGATCACGAATGAAGACGGCATCCACCGGTATGGTTTCTACATCGATACCATCTCGATGAATCCAGATGATGAGGTGCGGGTCGGGTGCTCTTGGGTTGTAGGTGCCATGTTCCGGTATGGCGACCACTCGGAAGGGAAAGAACTCATTCTTGGAAGACTTATGTATATCGCCGGAGGCCACATTCCAGTGCTTATGTTCGCTCGTGATCGGATACGCGGGCTGTGAGTTCAGAGAAACAAAATGTCGCCCCCAACCTTTCGCTTCGATACAAATCGAATTGGGTAGGGATCCTTTTGGTGCGGTTAATTCAAGAACCGTGCTCTCAGCAGGAATATGTGGGTTCTGCGCTGTAGTCGTTGGTTCACAGCCGGACAACTGTATGGATTCCCCCGTCTTCGTTTGCCAGCCAAGAATACGGACAGGGTGGGTCTGGTCCGTGATCCGGTGGGGCCATTGCAGAATATGGACTTTGTACGGTGGAGGGCTCAGAGATAGGCCCAGGATGTTTGCGCCGATGAAAAAGGCGATGAGACCCGTGCATACAAGAAAAACCTTGAAGAACGATATGGAGGCGAAGCGCCTTTGTCGTGGTTCGACCATACCCTCAATTTGTCAGGCTATGGGCGACTCACGCAAGTCGCGGGTTCGGCTTCGTTCTCGGCGGGTTCTATAAACTACGATTAACCGGGGTAACAGCGGTAATCTTTTGTAGCTCATCCATTAGCTGGAGGATGGCCATATCAAACGCGTCTCGATCCTGTTTCGGGACTTGAGCGATCGCGCGGCCGTCGTACTCAAGAGGATTCAGAGTTCGGTTTCCCTTCTTCAGGGCAAAGTGGAGGTGGGGGCCTGTGGCACGACCCGTTGCTCCTACGAAACCGATGATCTGACCTTGTTTCACCTTTTGGCCCACGCGCAGACGCGAGGCGTATCGGTGGAGATGCGCGTAGTAGGTTTTGTAACCCGAGGAATGACGGACAACCACAAGGTTTCCGCTCGGTCCTCGACGACGTTTCCAGACGACTTCGCCATCGCCAACGGTCCAGACGGGTGTTCCAAGGGGTGCAGCATAATCGATAGCAAGATGTTGCTTATATTTGTGAAGCACCGGGTGGTAGCGTCGCTCCTGATAGCCAGAGCTTACCCGGGTAAACTGGAGTGGGCTACGAAGGAAATCTCGTTGTACCGAGGACCCATCCGCCTTGTAGTAGTTGGAAATATCGTTGCCGGTACCATGGTGGAATAATTGCAGAGTGTTGAACTTACCCTGGTATTCCAATGCTTTGATCGGACCATATCGGAAGAAGCGTCCATCTACGAGCTCTTTGGTACCGATAAAACGAACGACATCCCCCGTACGGACATCTTCATAGAAGCGCAGGTCGAAGGACAAGAGTTTGATCAGATGAGAAGCCAACTTGGGATCCTCGACACAACGAGCCAGCGACTCATAGAGGGTCCCATCGACCAGGCATCCGATGCGCAGAGGTTGCTTTTCGATCGGCACATCGACTTTTTCTGCGAGATAGCGCGTCCCATCTTTGGATAGCTTCGCTTCGTATAGCTCAATCGGGCTTCGCTTATATTGTAATCGTAGGATCTTGCCTTCCTGGTTCAGGTCGACGCGGTACGTGTCACCAATAAGACTGCGTCGAAAATCAACCAGAGGATCGAGGGCCGCAATCACGGGTCGATACTGTTCCGGGATAATCTTCGCGTCGGCCAGTTTACGTCCAAGAATCTCCCCACTCTGGATAGAACCCTTCAGAACGCGGGCGGCAATGCGGTCGAGTTTCTTACGTTGGGGGGATTCTTCTTCTGGTTGCGTGGTTGGCGTAGTTGGTTGGTTCTCTAATGGGCTGAGGCTGCGTTCGGGTACATATTCCACAACCTCTGGTGCGGAGTCGTATACAAAGACCCAATAATTCGTTGCCAGGATTGCTCCGATGAACAACGGCATCAGAATTTTTTGACCGATCCCTTTTCTGCGGGACTTTCGGCTATTCAAATAGGAATTGCGGTACGCCACGGAGCCACCTCGTATTTGTTTCCCCCGGTCTTATCTCGCGCCATTGCACGAAGATCGCCACGACCAGGGCGAATCCTGTACCACGCGTGTAGTTACCTGGTCAACGTGATGCACCAGTATCCTTCTATTTTTAAGGCGGAATCCTAATTCTGAGCTTCGAGGTTTGGCCAGATCGGCTGGTCAAAAAGGAGGCTTTGTAAAATTGTAATCCCAACCCGAAGACCCATGGGAATCATGCATTTGTTGCAACGATACGCTGGCTCTTGGTAAGTGAACCATTCCAGATCCATGGTGCGCTGGAGAAGTGTGCCTTGCAGGGGTCCGAATGAGCGAAGCGATAGTCCAAGAAAACCTGATGCCGGAGACGCAACCGATTCCTATTATGAATCGTGGTCTCCTGGAAGGCCCAGAAGTGTCGAAGCGAAAGCAGGCACCCTGGCTATATGTCCTGGTCGCTCTACTTGGTTTTGGAATATTTTTTCCGTCACTGGGCTCCTTTGGTCTCTGGGATCCATGGGAAACCCATTATGGGGAAGTGACACGAAATATTGTTGAGACCCGTGATTGGATCGCACTGAAGTGGGGTTATACAGCGACGAGGAACACCAAGACAGACCCACATGTGAAGTGGGCACACCATAATGAAACCTGGAAGTTTATGAGTAAACCGATACTCATCTTCTGGTCGCAGGCGTTGAGTGTGAAGCTGTTCGGGTATTCGGAATGGTCCTTCCGGTTCCCTATGGCGCTCCTGGCCTGGCTGGTGATGATCACCGGCTTTCATGTGCTCCGAACCGTGACCCAGGATAACCGTCTTGCGTTCCTGGGGTCGGTCGTCGTTGCAACCTGCCCGCAATTTTATTTTATATCGCGCCAGGCACAGACAGATATGCCCTTTGTCGGGACGATGTCTCTGGGGATGTTTATGTTCCTATTGGCCCTGTTCAGACCCAGGGAGCGTATATCCGATCGAAGATTTGTTTGGCGGGCCATTACAACGGTTCTACTACTCAGTCTTATGATTTTCCCGCAGGTCGCGGTGCTGGTGTCGGATGTTCCGAATGGCGGGGCTACGACCGCCTTTATTGTTGGCCTGATGGGTGGGGGCGTGATCTTGAGCATTGTGGCTCCCATCCTTACCCATTCCAAGATTCACGGTCGCTTCGAGGATAACTTCAAGGACCGATGGTATCGACAGCTCAACCTCTATCTCTTCTACGCCTTTATCGGCTTGGCGACCCTGGCGAAAGGTCTGTTGGGTTTCGCGCTCCCGGGAGCCATTATCTTTACGTTCATTCTGATTACGTGGAATTGGCGCTTGCTTATGAACGTCGCGCTCATTCGCGGTACGTTGATCTTCCTCGCCGTCGCCTCGCCCTGGTACGCAGGCATGTTCCTGGTCTACGGCAACGACTTCTTCAAACGCTTTATTATTCACGACCACATCAACCGCTTCTCGAGCGGAGTGCACCAGGTTGATACCGGACTTTTCGAGCATTTCATCAAATGGCTCGGAATCGGCATGTTCCCCTGGTCGATCTTTATCCCGGTTGTTCTGATATCGCTGTTCACGTTGCGCCGTATCCCCAAGGACGCCGAAGGTCAGTTCAAGTTATTCCTCTTTATTTGGACCTTTGTGGCGTACATCTTGTTCACGAAGGCGAGTACGAAGTTTCACCATTATATCTTCCCGGCCCTCGTTCCCCTGGCGTTATTGGTGGGGCTATGGCTTCGAGACGTACCGAATATGTCATCCCGCGCGGTACGCCTTGCGGCGATCGTTGGTCTTGGGTTTACCGTTTCAATGGGGTGGACCATCTATGAGGACAAGCAGGTCTTGCGAAACCTTATGACCTACAAATACGATCGCAAGCTGCCCAACAGTCTACCGGTGGATCCGGATGCGCCGGTGACATGTAAGAAGTGGGCACCAAAAGATAAAGACGGGCATACCTTCTGTCAGGACACGGATACAGCAAAAGTTACGTGGAAAGAGAGTCTCTTCTTCCACAAAACACCCCCCTTGACCCGAACCTTATTGACCACCCATTGGGGTCATTATCCGAATGTGGTCCTACGGGTTGTTATTGGGGTTTTGGCCGGGCTGTTGTTGTGGCTCATTATCGCAAATAGTGGAGTTTTGACTCTGGGCATTCGTTGGTTGGGTATAGGGCTAGTTGCGATCTCAGCTCTGCATCTGACCGTATGGTCCCTCAATGTCTATATGCCGATGTTGTCACCATCCTGGTCGCAACGAGATATTTTCGAATCCTATTTCAAAAGTTGTGATTTGAAGGAAAACCCACCGGGGCTCAACAACGAGTACGAACCGTTTGTTTGCAAAATAGGCTTATGCTCCATCGCGGATTGGACTGGGGCCCGGCAAAAGAGAGAGTGTACGGAAGACATCGTGGCCTGGTTGTTTACGTGGCGAGGGGAGACCTTCTATGGAAACAACACGGCAATACCGGTTCTCAAGAAGAAGGACACCAAGACCTATCTGGCAGAAATGAATGACGGTTGTACCTTCTATGCGATTCTGGAAGACCACCAGAAGAGCGCTTTCGGACAACATCTCAAGCGGTATAGCCGGGAGTTGGGGCGTGAAGGAAAGGCACCCTTTGATAGAATTGAAGACTGGAACATTACCCTGGAGCATGGGGAGAGCCCCTTCTTTGTTTTGATGCGGGCCGAGCCTGTTCCGAAGACGCTTCGTGTACCCCTGCCTGTCGCACAGGTATTTCCAGGGACTTATTATCTACCGATGAAGTCGCCTTTTGAGATCTGTGGAGCCCGTTCAGACACCAATTCCTGTGACGCAATGGCCAAACGATGATGTTACGGCGTTGCAACAAGCGGTCCCATACCCGGGTTATTGGTATATGTTTCGGACTCGTGTTGATGCTTGCCGGTGGCTGCGGAGTGATTCGTTCACAGACGGTGATCAATAGGGCGGCTCTCCAGGAACAGGAGCTTATAGAGTCGAAGGTTCGCAACTACGCCGCCTATGAGTTTGCCCTCGGTTCAGCGTATCTGAAACGAGCTCGACTGGCGGTTGGCCATTCGGACCATGTTGGAGCTCGGCAGTTGGCACGGTTGGCCAGTGAGGCATTTAAGAAGGCGAAGGCTGTAGCGGCCGAACATAAAGCCCGCCTCAATTTCCAACCCTATCGGGTCGACTGGGATAAGCCGGTGGGGCAGAAATGACGGCTTATACGCGTATAGGGGCCCTGATTCTGGCGTTCGGGATACTGATTGGATGTGCGTCCTCTGGCGAATTAGAGCGTCTGGAGCGAGGGGTTCGGGTACGCCTCACGCGAGTGGAATCTCGAGCCTACTTTTGCGCTCCCCGTGCTTTAGCAGAAGGGCGTGCGGAGTTGGCCTATGCTTTGCGCCTGCGCGATTGGGGAGATAAGGGCGAGTCCGAACGTCGGCTGGTTCGTGCAAAACAGCTCCTGGATATCGCATGGGAACGCTCCACGGCGGAAGCGTGTGAGGGCGATCGTGACGACGATGGAATCGTCGACAGTATGGATATGTGTCCGGATCAAGCGGAGTCTTTCAACGAGATCAATGATACGGATGGTTGCCCGGAAACCGATAGCGACGGGGATGGCGTCGATGATGCTATAGACCGCTGTCCGGGCATATGGGGGGCCCCTTCCAGTGGAGGCTGTCCTGCAGGTGATAGAGACGCGGATGGTGTTCCCGATGGTAGCGATGAATGTCCCGAGACAGCTGGACCCAAAGCGTACGATGGTTGCCCGTATCGTTATGTTCTGCAGGAAGATGGGCGTCTCATTACTCGACGTAAGATCCAGTTCCATCGACGGCGGGTGAAGGTGGCTCAAAAATCCTATCGGGTACTCAATGATATCGTCTCCTACCTCCGAACCCATTCCGATATTCAGTTACGAATTGAAAGCCATACGGACAGCAATGGGGCAGCGAGCCGAAACCGCAGGTTGTCAGAACGCCGAGCGCAGGCGGTTCGCGGGTATCTGGTGCGGAAAGGGATCGCCCCCGACCGATTGCGTGCGGTTGGTTTTGGGGAGAGCCAACCCCTATACGATAATTCCACGGCATCGGGTCGTAAGAAGAATAACAGGCTCGAGTTCGTCATATTGACGGACTGACGGTATTCGGAAGGACGACGGCAGATCATGATCTGGGTTTGGATTTGTATTGCAGCGGTAATCCAGGGCATTACCGAATTCCTTCCGGTCTCCAGTAGCGGACACCTCCGTATTGTCAGCGAGTTGTTTTCCCCGGTCTCTCCCGACACGGGGACGGATGTAATGTTGCATCTGGCCACCTTATTATCTGTTGTATGGGTGTTCCGAATTCAGCTGAAGAAAACCCTGACCGTACCGTCCGAGCAGGACACGGACCGGGTTCCGCCAACACGTTTTCTTGGTTGGGTGATCCTGGCGACTGTTCCTGTTGGGGTGGTGGGAATGGTCTTTGGAGACCGTCTAGAGGCTGCCAGCACAGGTCTAGGTTTTCTCGCCGCAACCTATCTGGGTAATGCCCTCATTTTGTGGCTGGCTCATCGTGCAAGCCGACGTGAAAACCGCCTCACTCTGAAGGATTTCACCTGGTTGTTTGCGCTGTTGATCGGATTGGCACAGGCTGTCGCCGTAACCCGGGGCATAAGCCGGTCGGGCTCTACGATTACAATGGCACTTATTCTCGGATTCGAGATCGAGGCGGCAGCGTTCTTTTCATTTATGATCGCCATTCCAGCGATCCTCGGTGCTGTTGCCGTAAAGATCGGTCCTGTTGTGATGGGTTCCGAATCGCTTTCCGTAGCATTGGGCCCCATGGCTCTTGGATTTGGTTTGGCATTCATCGTTGGTGTGGGGGCATTGAAAGTGCTTCTTGCCTCTGCTAGAAGGGCAATCTGGTGGCCCTACGTTCTCTATTCCCTGGGGCTCTCAATCCTGTGTCTGGGATTGCGAGTGGGGTAATGAGAATCGAACGACCAGGCCAATTTCGGAGTGTTCGACAATGAAGATTGTAGCGGTTGTCATGGCGGGTGGACAGGGCACGCGGTTTTGGCCGTTGAGTCGGAAACATCAGCCCAAACAGCTTCTTCACCTCCTGGGTGAAGAGTCGATGCTGGCTCGTACGATTCGTCGTCTGAAGCCATTGATGCCCGTTGAGAATATTCTTGTGGTCACCGGTCGTGGCATCCTTGATGCCGTGCGAGAAGAGCTTCCAGACCTACCCGTTGAGAATATTCTGGCGGAACCGCAGGGGAGAAATACAGCGCCATGCGTGGCCTGGGCGTCGGCCGTTGTTCGTGACCGTTGGGGTGCAGATACGGTGATTGCGACGCTACCGGCCGACCACTATATCGGTGATGAGGATGGCTTCCGAGCGGTCTGTGAGAGCGCATGTGCCTATGCCGAACGTGGAGATATCGTGACCCTTGGGATTACGCCAAGTCATCCCGAGACTGGATACGGCTATCTGCAATTCGGAGAGGACTGTACACCGATTGACGGCGTCTCTCATCGGGCACGAAAATTGGAAGCGTTCGTTGAAAAACCATCCCTGGATGTCGCCACCTCGTATCTTCAGGCGGGTAATTACCTCTGGAATAGCGGGATGTTCTTTTTTCGAGCCGATGTGATTCTCGACGAGTTTCGGGCTCATCTTCCGGATGTTCTCGATCAGATTGAGCGAGTTTCTGCGGCCGCCCCTGAACACGCGGAGGCGGTGCTGGAAGATGCCTACCAGCAGTGCACGTCGATCTCTATAGATCATGGGATCATGGAGCATAGCAGTCGTTTGGCCACGATCCCGGCCTCCTTCGGCTGGAGCGATGTGGGCAACTGGAGGGCCTTATTGGATCTTCGGGAGGAAGGAAACGATAGCTTTGAGCTGGGGAGTGTTGTATCAGAGGATACCAGCGAGAGCGTCCTGGTGGCCGATGAAGGGGTAACCCTGGTTGCTTTGGGGCTGAGAGGTATGACTGTGGTCGCTTGTGGAGATGTCACTCTTGCCCTTCCAACAGATCGGGCTCAGGAAGTTCGTCAGTTGGTAGAACTCTTGGATAAAAGTGGTCGCAGTGACCTTATAGATTGATGGACGGAAACCGCATATATCGCTTCGGACGCCTCTTTATGGCTGGTCTTCTAGGGACCCTGATTCTGGGTTTGGCCTGGTCCATTGTTGATTTCTGGGTTGCGTTCCCGTCTATGACCAATGAATTGGCGCATACGGGTTCGCCCCGGTCTGCCTTGATTCTATTATGGGCCACCGCCGCGAAAGGAGCACTGATCGCGAGCCTCTGGATGTTTATTCCCGCGTTGCTGGCCTTTATGGTTCTCGACCACCCGAGGTTCGGGCGGGCGTGCTATGAAAAGTTGGTACGGGATGAGAGCTCCGCTGCAACGGTTGTTGGAACGATCGTGGGTCTTTTGCTGTTGAGCCTACTCCTCTTCGTTCTGGTGATTGAGCTAAACGATCGCTTCAATTCTCCCTACGTGCGAGCCCTCGGCCTGGCAGTTGTTGGCCCCGTCCTCGCCTGGTCTGTTCCTGTACTTTCCATCCGGGGAGTGAAGCTGAGCGGACTGTTACGAACCCAGTCTGAATCCTATTTTATGCGCTCTATCCTTCTCTGTGGTGGGGCTCTTCTTTTCTGGCTGGGGGGCATCTTTGTTCTGGCCTACGATGTATTCGACGTGCTGGGCGTTGGTTGGATCCTGGCATGCCTTTCGATCTTTTGTGGGGGACTCGCTGGATTCTGGCTGGTACCCCGCTATCGAGTGGTGCGTAGGGTGGGTGTCGTTTTCACAGTAGTGTTGGTGGCCCTGGCGACAACCGGATTTGTTGTGGAGCCCACGAATAGTATCCGGATCTCAGTCCAGGTACGCGGTAACACCGTGATGGTGCATGTCCCCCTTCGCTGGATTGAGCGAGCGCCCGTGCGAAATCTGGAGGAGCGGATGGCCAATGTTCGTATTGGTTCATGCGATCCGGAAATCATGCCGGCGGATCCTCGTGAGGTGGGCGGCATAGCGGCTGACGCACCCGATATTGTCCTCGTCACGGTGGATGCCTTCCGCTGGGATCGAACAACGATGGGAAAATACCGTCGGAAGACCACTCCGAAGTTGAATAAGTGGGCGAAGAAGGCCACTGTTTTTGAGCGGGCCTATACGCCGGCTGCATCAACGCGGCAGAGTATGCGTGCGATATTTACCGGCCTGATCCCCTCCCTGGTGGAGTCACCGAAAGGCCCCCGGTGGGGACTCACCTTTACCCCCGAACAAGCGACCCTCGCGGAGTACTTGCATGCGGCCGGGTACAAGACCATTGCGCTTATCTCGGACAAGTCGGCCTTCCCGGAGCAATACGGGGCTCTGGACGGCTTTGAGGTGATAGATTACTCGCCAGTAAAGATCCATAAGAAGTCGAAGTATTCTGCCGATTTCAAGATCGACAGGATCCTGGCCCATCTACGGAAGGGGGGCCAAAAAGGAGTGCCCCGATTTATATGGGTTCATCTGCGGGAGTTACACCGTCCCTATGTTACCGGCACAGTCGGTAGGGTGTATGGCAAGAAACCATCGGACCGTTACGACGCAGGTATGCGTTTTGTGGACAACCAACTCGATCGGTTATTGCAATATGTCACCGGAGAAGAGGTGTCTCGGCCAACGGTCTTGATGATAGCTTCTGATCACGGAGAGGGCTTCAAGGAACATGGTCATCGATTCCATGGTAGCGCTCTATATGAAGAGTTTATCCGTGTTCCATGGATGGTATGGGGCCCTGGTATCAAGGGGCAGGCTATCGATGTTCCCGTATCGTTGATTGATATTACGCCGAGTCTCCTGGGGCACCTGGGACTCGATGTGCCAAAGGCTCTCTGTGGTCGCGATCAAAGCCGTGTATTTGCGGGTGAAGCGAAGGTCGAACCCGAGCCCGTCTACGTGGAGGTGTTGCCCGACAAGGCGCGGAACTATTTTGTGGTCGCCTACATTGACGGCATGTCGAAATATATTCGCTACCCATCGAGCAATGCGGAAGAGCTCTTTGACCTTGCGTCCGATCCCGGCGAAGAAAAAAACCTGGCCCTGAGCAACGAAGACAAAGTGCAAGAGTTTCGGGAGCGTCTTGCGAAGATGTATCTATCCCACGGCCTGGCCCCCATGGATTTTGGTTTGAAACCAGTCGAGGTATCCAAAGACATGAAGATCCAAAACACCACGCGCAGGTAATGGGCATGTCTGCCACACTTAATCCGAATATATTTCGGGCCTATGACATTCGTGGGGTTGCCGAGCGTGACCTTACAACCGAGTCGGTAGTCCCGATTGCTAATTCCTTTGCCGCGATGCTGGTAGACGCGGGCAGTCGAGACGTCGCGCTGGGCCGTGACGTTCGCGCATCTTCGCCTCGAATTGCGGAGGTCTTTCGGCAGGCGCTCTCTTCGGCAGGACTCCAGGTATACGATCTGGGGATCGTATCTACGCCGATGTTGTATTACGGAGTCAGCCGCTTCCAGCGAGGTGGTGGTGTAATGATTACCGCCAGCCATAACCCCTCGCCAGATAATGGCCTGAAGCTTCTCATCAACGATGTCGCGATCTCTGGTGATCGTATTCAAGAGATCTACCAGGGGGCGCAGGCAGGGCGAAAAATCGTTGCCGATGGGGGAGCTGTACATACCACGGACATTCTCGACACCTACGTGACAGAACTGACGGAGCAAGCATGCATCGGTCCTCGTGCACTGAAGATTGCAGTGGACGGTGGTAACGGCATGTCCGGGCCTTCTATCACGCGGCTCCTGGACCGGCTTGGCATTGAACATATCGATCTATATTGCGATCCGGATGGCGATTTTCCGAACCACCACCCAGACCCGACCCAGATCGATACGTTGGTGGACCTTCAACGGACCGTATTGGAGCACGGTTGCGATCTAGGCCTCGCCTTCGATGGAGACGGAGACCGAATCGGTGTGGTGGATGAAGAGGGGCGGGTTATCCATGGGGATCGCCTCGTGATCATCTATGCCCGCGAGATATTGAAAGAGGTCCCCGGTGCACGCATTGTGGGTGAAGTAAAGTGTAGTGACACCCTGTTTTCGATGATCGAGAAATGGGGAGGTGACCCCATTATGAGCCGTGTGGGCCATTCCTTTATTAAGGCGACGCTGCGGGAAAACGGTGCGTTATTGGCCGGAGAGATGAGCGGCCATATGTTCTTCAAGCACCGGTATTATGGTTTCGACGATGCGGTCTATGCTGCGATGCGCCTTCTTGAGATCGCGTCGAATGTACCAGAGGATGCTCCATTTTCGACCCTATTGGCCGATGTGCCCGATACGGTGACGACGCCGGAGATCAGGGTCGATTGCCCCGACATATCGAAGTTTGGTGTTGTGGACTCGGTCGTCTCGCATTTCCGTGCGCTACGACCCGTAGAGGATATCGATGGTGCCCGGATTCGTTTTGAAAACGGCTGGGGACTTGTTCGAGCCAGCAATACGCAGCCTGTGCTGGTGTTGCGGTTCGAGGCCACAACCGATGCGGAGCTGAACGCCTATCAATCCGAGATCATGGAGGTCGTCACGGCGGCGATCTCGGCTTGCGATGATTCTGTCTGAATGGAGTGTGTCGTGGCGAACCCGGTTGAAGCGATAGTATGGCAGCCCTACCAGATGGAATTGCTGGACCAGAGGCGTTTGCCCCTGGAGACGGTGAGTTGCTCTTTGACGGACGCTCAATCCACCGCCCAGGCGATTACGGATATGGTGGTTCGAGGGGCGCCAGCTATCGGAATCACAGCGGCCTATGGCATGGTACTGGCCGCACATCAGGCGACCTGTTCGGGCTCTGATCTTCGTCCGGCCTTGGAGACAGCCCGGCAACAGCTTGCCGCGAGTCGTCCCACGGCTGTGAATCTATTCTGGGCTCTTGAGAAGATGATGGAGGAAGCCGACCGCCTGATGGCGAGCTCGGCTTCGAGTGTGGAGATCACAGAAGGGCTGGAGCGTCTAGCTTGCGCGATCCATGAGGATGACATCGCCCGAAACCGCGCGTTGGGAGACTTTGGTGCGGGACTATTGGCGTCGGATGCCCACGTATTGACCCACTGCAACGCCGGCGCTCTCGCGACCGGAGGTCATGGGACCGCGTTGGGTGTGATTCGCTCGGCGGTCGAACAGGGGAAGGACATCAAGGTTTGGGTCGATGAAACACGGCCCTATCTGCAGGGCGCTCGATTGACTATGTACGAGCTGATGACGGAGGGGATCTCCTGTCAGCTGATCAGCGATAATATGTCCGGCTTTGTGATGGCACAGGGGCGGGTAGACGCGGTGATTGTGGGAACGGATCGGACGGTCGCCAATGGAGATGTGGCGAATAAGATCGGGACCTATACTCTGGCTGTCCTTTGTGCCCGCCATAACATCCCGTTCTATGTTGCCTGCCCCCTGAGCACTCTGGATTTAAGCATCGAAACGGGCGCGGATATACCCATTGAGGAGCGGAGCGCAGATGAGCTGCTGCAGATGGGAGGTACCTCCATCGCCCCCATGGGCGCGCAGGGGTATCACCCGGCTTTTGATGTAACACCGGCGGAGCTGGTAACGGCGATTATTACGGAAGCGGGGGTCGCTCGTGCACCCTACGCTGAGAGCCTGGCCAACCTCCGCTACGAGCAAAAGAGCGGAGACGAGGAGTGAGCCAACCACCTCAGATCGGTCTATTGATGACCACTGGGATGAGCCTGAAAGCGTGGGCTAATGTGGGCTTCCTCGATCGTGAGCTGGCCATCTATCGGCGTCTGGCCGAACGGATGAATGTTCGAATTGTTTTCATCAGCTATGGCGGGGCGGATGAGATCGAGTACCTTCGTGGAGAGGAGTGTTTTGGGGTGGTACCCAAGGCTTCTCCGCGACTGTCCGATCTGGCGTATAGCTTTACGATGGGGACTACTCTACGGGGGATATGGCGCCAACTATCCCTGTTAAAAACGAACCAGATGCGAGGGGCTTGGGCCGGGATCCCTGCCCGACGGTTCTGGAAGGTACCCTTTGTCGTTCGATGCGGTTTTGAGTGGTTACAATACGCTTCCTATCGACAAGAAGAGTCCTTTGGGCGCAAGCGACCGGTCTATTTCAAGATGGTGGCTGGGGCGGAACGCCGGGTCTATAAACGAGCCGACGCGATAATGTTACCAGGACAGGCGGCCTACGATTTTGTTCGAGAGCGATTCCGGATCCCCGAGGACAAGATGCATATCTTCTTGAACTCGATCGATCTTGAACGCTTTGCACCCCGCCCAGAGCTTCGGCCGATTGAGGGACGGGTGATATTTGTCGGGCGATTGAATCGCGTGAAACGGCTCGACCTCTTGATCCGAGCGATGGCCGATATCGACGGGACGGACCTGCAAGTCGTGGGGGAAGGGGAAGACCGAGAGGACCTGGAGGCTCTGGCTGGGGAGCTGGATGTTCCCACTCTATTTCACGGCCGAGTCCCCAACCAGGTGCTACCGGAGACCCTCGCCTATGGACAGGTTTTCGTCTTACCGAGCGTCAAAGAGGGGAACCCAAAGGCCCTGATGGAGGCGATGGCTTGTGGGCGACCATGTATTGCGACCGCCGCGCCTGGGAACACCGATCTCATCCGGCATGAAGAAACGGGCCTTCTGGTGTCGGACGATCCGGAGGCCATATCGCAAGCAATACGGCGCGTGTTGGATAACCCGGACTGGGCGGCCGAGATGGGAAAACGGGCCCGCTCGTTCGCGGAACAACACTTCGACATCAACGTAAATCTAGATCGAGAAGCCGCCCTCTTGGGTGGTTTGATGCGCAAGCTCGATTAGCGACGGAAACGAGCCACCAGGGAGTTCCAGGTTCCCGGTGGCAGGATATAGCCCCGAAGTTGCCAGTAGAAGAGATGCATCGGCGCTTTGCATAGCACGCGCCCCCTACGATGTTTCTTTTTCGCTTGTAGGGCGGCGCTGACCTGCGCGCGCGCTTTCTTTCGACTGATACGGTTGGGTCCCTGGTATAAATCGACCAGTGGCTGATCCAGGTTGGCCGCTTCACCCTGTTCCATCAAGGCTAACCACAGCTCGTAGTCTTGTGCTTGTCGAAACGCTGGATCGTAGCCTCCGACCTTCTCGACAGCGTCGCGTCGAAACATTGTGGACGAATGAAAGAAGCGATTTCGTTTCCACATCGCGCGGACGATCTCGGCATCCGTGCAGGGGACCGAGACGGTACGGTAGGGACGATATTCTCCATCCAATAGTCGCACGCCGGTACCCAGCAATACGACCCCGGGGTTGGAAGACAGGAACGACACCTGTTGCTCCAGACGATCGGGATGACTGACATCATCGGCATCCTGCCGGGCGATCAACGAAGCCTGGCAATGCTCCAGTCCAACGTTGAGTGCGCGGGTCAGCCCCGTGTTCTCCTGGTGAATGACCACGATTCGACCATCGGATTCTGCGTAGCGGTCGAGGATGGCGGCGGTCTCATCGGTTGAGCCATCGTTGACCACAACACATTCAAAGTTCGAGAAGGTCTGGTTGAGGATACTGTCCAGGGAACGGGAGAGATCGGCTGCACCATTGTACACCGACATCAACACCGACACTTCGGGGGATGTCATGAGTCCGTGCCCCGTGCTTGTTCTTCCGCTTCTCTATCCGGAGTCCAGCTACTCAACCGTGTACCGTGTAACCAACGCCAGAATCCCACCATAAAGGCCGCATTTGTCGCTGTGAAAAGCACAATAGGACCGGACCCACGTAGCTTGATGCCTCGTGATTCTGCCAGGACACATACTCCCGCAAGTAGGTAGAGGCCGATATGAAGAAGAAAGAGCGGTAGGAAGATTCCACCCTCCAAAAGGGCCAGGCCAAGATGTGCGGCAAAGGCCAGCAGAAGAAGATGCGGAGAGAACCAGCGAAGCACTTTATGAAAGAAGAGCTGTGCGGCGTAACGCTCGTCCTGGAGCTGATCGCGCTCCGTCCAGAGCCACTCAAGAAAGCTATAGGCACGAACCGAGATACGAGTGCGGGCTTTGAATTCGTCTTGTACTCGGAGCCGTGTGATCTCTTGGCTGGTGGCATCCGGTTCGTAACCAGTCCTGCGATTATGCATCGCCATCATTGAGGGGACCACCATATCGTAGGATAGATGGGACGGAGCCTTTCGGAAGTACTTTCGCCAGACCGCGTGGATGCTCCCAGAGACGCTGGTGGCGGTGTGGATATTAGGGTCGGCCTTACGTTGTGCCACAACCCAACGTTGGTAGAATTTGAACCCCTGTGCCGTTGTGCTCTGGTCGTAGTTATAGACCACACGGCCCGCGACGGCCCCGAGCTGGGCATCGTTCATCAGCCCCCGCACCAGCAATCGAACCGACTCGGTGTTGTAGAGGCCGGTGGCGTCACTAAAGACGAGGATATCACCGTTGGCTGCCTCGACCGCCTGGTTGGTTGTCGCTGTTTTCCCCCCCTGCTTTTCATTTCGGACCAGTCGTACTCTTGGGTCCTCGTGACTACGTACAATCTCGTCGGTGGCGTCTGTGGATCCATCCGAGGCGACGAGGACTTCAAAGCGATCGGCTGGATAATCAATCTCCAGGGTGTTCTGGATCTTCGACGCGATCGAAGCCTCTTCGTTATACGCCGCGATGATGAACGACACGCTGGGGAGAGCGTCGTCGTCGACCTCTTCTGGGGGAGGATCGGGCTTCAGCCAGGCGCCCACGATCACCATGATGGGATAGGCGGCGTAGGTCGCGACCAGGCCAAAGACGGCCAGACAAAACACGGAAAAGAAAAAGACGCTCATATCAATAGAGGTGGGACATCATTTCTTGTACCTGGCGCTCCAGGGTGATGGGGGCAGCATAGGCTCGAGCTTCTTCGCCCATCTTGGACAGCCCCTCCGGGTCTGCAAGTAGACTGGTCAGGGTCTTTGCCAGGGTTCCAGGATCATTGACCGGTACAATTTGTCCCCGTTGACGGGATCGCCCGATGAGATCGGGAAGACCTCCCACGGCCGTACCGACAACCGGTGTGCCAAAGGCCATGGCTTCACAGGCGGTTTTAGGTACGCCCTCGGTTCGAGAGGGCATCACGAGAAGCTTTGCGCTGGTATATCGTTGAAAGAGCTCCGGACCGAAATCAACATGACCATCCATGATGACCCTCTCGTCGAGCCCCAGAGATGTAATCTGCTCTCGAAGTTCTTCCTCTTGTGGGCCCGATCCAACCACTCGTAGGGTCGGCTCTCCTTCCGGGGTTTCGATACTGGACATCGCCTTTAACAGGATATCCAGGCCCTTTTCTGGAGTCAGGCGGCCCACAAAGAGTAGGTCGGCCGCCAGATCTTCCGCATACGCTGGTGGTGGGTCGATATCCTGAGCATGTAGAAGACTGTCCATAAATGGATAGACTCGTAGCCCGCCTTGATCGAGTCGCTGTACGAGCTCTTGCCCATAGGCGAAACAGGGGATCCGTCGGTTGGCCGCCATTCTTGAAAAGCGCGCCAGGTTGTTTCGCATGACCTTTTCGGCGACCCAGCCAACCATCGGAGGACCACCACTTCGAATACGAGCGTCTCGCTCATAGGCCCCTCGCATAACACCAAAACAACGCAGGCGTGGGATCTTATCACTCAGCTTTAGCGCTTTGAGGCTGACAGGGTGACCAAAGTTGAGCCAAAGAGCATCCAAATCTGGCAAGGTCTGTTTCAGGACACGCTCAATACCCGGCATATAGCGCATACGATGGGTATATAAATGTACGATCCGTGGGTAGGGCGGCAGGCGCACAACGCGAACCTTTTCATCGGGAAGTCGATAGAGTGGGGTTGGCTCTTCCGGCACGTCAAAGACACGACTCAGCAGCACGACTTCGTCGAAATGTTCGGCGAACCCAAGAAGAAATCGAATAAACGGAGTCTCCGCGTACATGCCATCGCTGGCGCGGAAAAGCCGTTGATCGTTCAAAAACCCAATTCGCGAGGTCACGGTTCTTCTCATCCCTGTCTAGATAATAGCGTGGGTTGAACCTGCACAAATGTCAACGTTCCTGGTGGTGATTTGCTCGACGTATGGCTTCCAGAGGGAAATTTCTTGCATTTAATATATCAATTGATTAATTAATAACTTATCGATTGATTAATTCTTTAGAGAGCACTATGGCCCGACCGGTAAATGCAAACGCTGAGCTCACGAGATCACGTGTTCTGAACGCCGCCCTGAACTTGTTTTCTGATCGAGGGGTCGACGGTACGTCTATACGTGATATCGGGCGAGAGGCCGATGTGAGTTTAGCCACCGTGCACCATTATTTCGGCTCGAAAGAGGACCTGGTGGACCACTGTCTGGACTCGGTTTACCTCGCGATGGCCGAATTACAGCCGCGTCTCCTCCCTGTTCTCACCGCTGCGTCCTCCCACGATGAGCTGGTAGAAAAGCTGGTACGGACCTACTTTCGATTTGCTCGAGAGCACCAGGCCAATGTTCGTCTGTTGATGCGGACCGTTATCGACCAGGGAGAGCTGGATGAGAAGCGTCGTCGGATCTACCAGATGCCATTCCTGGCCGTTGGGGCCGAGCGTTTAGCGGAGGTTTTGCAGGTTCCTCCGGCCTCTCTTCGTCTCCGTTTGCAGAGCATCGTACATATGACCGTGCGATACGCTTTGAGTACCGAACGGGAGATACGTGAGATCGCCGGTATCAAAGGAACAGACTCCGAGGTTCTGCTCCATATTGAGGATCATCTTGTCGATCTGGCCAAACGAATTTTGTTGAATTGAAGGAGTATGTTGATGATGTCTGCGAATGCGAAGAAAAGTACCGTTCTCACGGAAGAAAGTAGCATTATGAAGTCCGATCTGCCGCCCCTTGGTACGATATTTACCCTGGGCGATACGATCACTGAGGAACAACGAGCCTTTCTGAACATCTGGGGCTACCTTCATTTTCGTGGCGTTGTGAAGCCCGACGAGGTGACTCGCGTTCTGTCGGAGCTGGTACGTATTGAAGAGCTTTGGCTGTCCGAGGGGCGTACCAAAATCAATGGTGTACCCATCTTTTGGGGGCGTGATGTCGATGGATCGCGCTTCATCCAACGCTTTCCATTTACCTCGGAATTTTCGGAAGACATTCGCACTCTGGTGCGCTCGGAGCGGTTTGAACCCATTCGGCAGATGATCGGGGATGACATCCGGGTAGGCGATGCGGAAAAGGATGGTGTGGTCATCAACCGCTATAAGAATGTTCCTGGTAGCGTATATCCACGATTGGGCTGGCATACCGACGGTCTGCGCGATTTGTTTTACGGTCGAATGCCGCAGCCGATGTTGAATGTCGGGGTCCATTTTAATGAGGTCAGTCGAGCCGATGGTGGGCTTCGTTTAATTCCCGGATCCCAGAATCAGGACTTCTGGCGGATGGCATTTGCGAAGCCCTACTTCGTCTGGCACCGGGAGGATCCCCGTGAGATCTGTGTCGAAACCCAGCCAGGGGATGTGACCATTCATGATGGTCGCCTATGGCATCGGGTGGCGCGATCCCAGAATCTGGGAAACGCCAGTCTTCGACACTCCATGTATGTGCCCTATCTGAAAGGCCCCTACGAGCCGAAGACGGATTGGACCCCTACTCCAGGCTATCATCACCTTGGTCGCGTTCTACGCGCTGTACGCATGGCGAACCCACGCGTATGGCCGGCCCATATACGAAGCCTTCGCCGCTGAGTGCTCAGGGACAGATCCCGATCGAGGGAAAGCCATCGGGTGGTGAGCATTGACTGGGGACGGCACCACATAGATCGCCACAGACGGACGGTGCACCTTCGGGCACTAGATCGGGGTCGATATAGATGGCAGAGAAGGTGGTATTACCCGCCTCGTAATCGTGCGTTGTGGAGTTCGTAGAGAGATTAATGCCGGTATAGGACAGCGTGCCTTCAATACCGTCTTTGTCCGTGTCGTCATTGGTTACGACGATTCCTGTCAGGCGAACCCCTTTCAAGGTGACTATGATCGGGCCAAGCCGGATCACTACCTCGACCGGATCCGTCTCGAAAAAGCGGCCTTCTGGCTCCAGGCTGATCTTGGCGGTCATATGTAAAACGAAGCCTTGATCTGTGGTGTCGATGAACAACTCGGTCGGGTCCATTGTGGTCTTGGCTGCGCCTTCGATCTCGTCGGCCTCTCCGGCGGCCACGGCGGTCTTACCGTCTGAGCGTACCTGAATATCGGTGATCAAGGTCAGCGTGGCGGGCAGGGGCGAAGTGGTCTGTGCCATGACGACATAATGACCGCTGTCGAAGGTGATATCGACATCTGGTGGAAGTTCGTCGTCGATAGGTTTGAACTGGATATCAAACCAACTGGATGTTCCCGTGGACGCAGCCGAACCGCTCTCGAGACCGGCCTGAACTTCGATACTCAACGGGACGTCTGGTTTTCCCAGTGTCGTCGGATCAAATTCCAGGATGGCCCGTTTCCGATCGTCAGTCAGTTGTATGGCAAGCCCAGAGCACGGGGAATCGATTTGGCAATCGGAGCGATGGGGCTCGACGTCTGTTGGGATCTCCCCTTCCAGATCGCGCTCCCCAGGCCAGATACTGATCGCCAGACTTTCCGCTATGACCGGATTATCGAACTCCAACTCGACCGGGTCTTCCACAAAGAAGCTACCCGTCTCGGGCTGAACCAATTTCACATGGGTGGGTGGTGTATAGGTACAACCCACAAGCAGAATGGCGACAAGAAACGGTGGTAATCGGTGAATCATGACTCTAATAACGATAAAGGAATCGGCTCTCGATTAAAAAGGACGTCACACCATGTCCATGTTCGTCCTTAAGAGAACTGCCGGGTAGAAGAACGGCACCTTCGAGGGTCCAAAGAAAGTACTCGTGATAGGTCCACTGCATCTGAAGGTCGATTTCGGTGCCGTAATAATCGCCGGGTTTACCCCCATGGAAGTTTACAGCGTCGTCTGAGATATCGTTTCCGTCTTCGGCCAGGATCGTCGCAATCGGATCAACCACCCCACCGTCTGCGGCTGGCCAGGCGAAGAGAGCCCCGAGCCGTGTATGGAATTTATGGGTTGGCCCATCGACCCAGTCAATACGGAGCTGTGGGAACAAGGCGAACGCGTTGGTAAACCGACCTTCTGTGCTGATCTCCGTAAGAGGAAAGCTCGGTGCATCAAGGCTGTTCAGATTTTCCATACCCACGGCGGCGGCCCGGGCGGACTCAAACGCCATGATATGTTCGAACAGTAGCAGACCAACATTGGAGTCTCGGGCGAATGTGAATGATGTGATCGGTGTATCGGGACGTGGATCGTCGTCACCGGATGCATAATCTACTTCAAAGGTAAGGGTGACCGGACCCGCCTTATAATCGAGGATGGCCTGCATTCCCGAGGCATGGAGGTCCTGCACATGGGGCTCACCATTGGAGAGCACCGCAAAACCTTCGGAGACCTCCCGTGTGGAACCCGTATGAAGGGTATATTGGACCTGCAGCCAGAAGGGTCCCAGGCCGGCCTGTGCCTGCAATGGGAAGCTATAGATGTCGGTGTCGAAGCTGTCATTTTGAACGGAGACAACATTCGCGGAGAGGAGAATGTCCCGCCAACACAAGCCGAAGGTCTTCAGTTCGGGTTGTTTCCATTGGAGCGCAAACCCCATCTTTCCCAAGTCATCTGAAAACTGGTCGAGGGTTCCCTGCGACATCCAATCATAGAAGACGGCGAGGAAGATGCCTTCGTCCATGGACGCGTTAAAGACATGGGATTTACCCTTTGCCAAACGTTGGAAGACCTGGTCGAGCTTCGTGGCGAAGAGGACCCGATCCGCGATGTCCGAGTAGGAGCTAACACCCCAGCGATTGCTTCGGCTGCCGTCGTGTACCGTTATGCCGGGTCCATACTTCATCGGTTGTCGCCCGATACGAAGTAGACCCAATGGGAGCACAGCGTCACCATAGATATGGTTGAGTTGAATCGCACGTCTCGGTTCGAGAACGGGGATGTAGCTGTCCGCATCCAAAGGATCCGCCCCCGGTCTGAGGCCGATTCCCCAACCCACTTCATTGGGGCGTTTGGAGGCGATGGTTAGACCGGCGTTTGGTGCGGGGACTTGTCCGAAGGTTCCATTGTCACCAAAGAGTACACCGTCCAGGGCATCGAGTTGAAGAGTCAGTGATACCTTTTGATTTCGATGTAAACGAAGATTGGATCGCAACCGTTGCTCAACCCAGTATCCATCACGAACGGCGGTACCGCTCAGCTCGAATGGGTTTATATATAGGCCACGCGTTCGATATTCGAGGTTTGCGTCGACGCCCATAGCATTCGTATCGGCGGCCTGCCCCGTGGCGGGAACCAGGAGAAATAGGAGAGCCAATATCGGTGCTAGTCTAAAATTTCCCAACAGGAACTTCATACCTTCTGCCCATGAACTAAGAAGATCGTGTTCCAATGGTTGTAAACGTGATTCGCATTCGACGCAACGCCCGAATATGCACTAGGCGAGTCTAGCGGACCGTGTTAGAAGACGATCGTCCCTTGAATGACATAGTAGTATTTTTCGGTAGAGGTAGAGTATGAGCCATCGCATTGAAACGGATAGTATGGGTGAGATTCGGGTACCGTCGGAACGTCTCTGGGGGGCGCAGACGCAGCGGTCGTACGAGAACTTCCGGATTGGAACACAGATAGTACCCGCCTCGTTGATCCAGGCGTATGCAATCGTGAAACAGGCGGCAGCCGATGTGAACTGCCAATTAGGAGAGATCTCCGAAGAGGTTGCGGCCGCCATCGACCAGGCGGCTCAGGAGGTTATCGACGGAGACTGGGTAGAGGAATTCCCCTTGAAGGTATGGCAGACCGGTAGCGGCACCCAGACGAATATGAACGTGAACGAGGTGTTGGCGAATCGTGCGAGTGAAATCATGGGAGGTGAGCGAGGTCAGAAAAAGCCCGTACACCCCAATGATCATGTAAATCGTGCCCAATCCACCAACGACTCTTTCCCGACCGCAATGCATGTCGCTGCGGTTCTCGAAGTAAAGCGCTCTCTAATTCCGGAATTGGATAATCTGAGTCGGGTGTTGGATGAGAAGGCTCGCTCCTTCACGGATCTTGTAAAGATTGGCCGGACCCATCTTCAGGACGCCACCCCTCTTACTCTCGGCCAGGAGATCAGTGGTTGGGTGGCACAGCTTGAGCAGGGGCGCAATGCCATCGTGGCCTCTCTTCAACCGGTATACGAGTTGGCTCTGGGCGGTACGGCTGTCGGGACTGGCCTTAACACCCATCCGGACTATGCCGTGCAGGTTGCCGACGCTATTGCGAATCGAACGGGGGAACCCTTTGTAACGGCGTCGAATAAGTTTGCTGCCCTTGGCAGTCATGATGCCGTGGTTGGTCTTTCGAGCTCGTTGAAACAGCTCGCTTGCGCTCTGATGAAGATCGCCAACGATGTGCGTTGGTTGGCGAGTGGACCCCGTTGTGGGATTGGCGAGATTACGATTCCTGCGAATGAGCCGGGTAGCTCTATCATGCCGGGTAAGGTGAACCCCACACAAAGCGAAGCCTTAACGATGTTATGTTGTCAGGTTATGGGCAATGATATGGCCGTGGCCATTGCTGGATCGCAGGGTAATTTTGAGCTGAATGTCTACAAGCCCGTCATGATTCATAATGTGCTCGATTCGATTCAGCTACTGGCGGACGGGATGCGTTCGTTCAACGTAAACTGTGCCGCAGGAATCGAGCCCGATCGGGAACGAATCGGTGAGCTTCTTCATAAGTCTCTTATGTTGGTTACGGCTTTGAATCCGCATATTGGCTACGATAACGCAGCCAAGATCGCCAAGACCGCCTATGCTCAGGGTAAGACTCTTAAGCAGGTTGCTGTAGAAATGGAGCTGCTTACAGAAGCGGAATTCGATGAAAAGGTTCGTCCGGAACAAATGGTTGGGCCCAATCGGGGTTGAGGACAGCAAAGCCCATGAAGCAATTACACCGCACAGACCTCTATTCCTGGTCAGAGTTCAATGAAGAAAAGGCCATGGACTTCAATAGTGTTGTCTGGGTTCGTGAAGAGGGGAATGTTGTCATCGACCCAGTCCCCATGGAGGCCGAAGACCAGGATCATCTGATGGCTTTGGGTGGAGCGGCGTGGATTGTTATCACCAATTCCGATCATATTCGCGCGAGTCGAAGCCTCTCGGCCTTTACTGGTGCGATGATTGCGGGGCCGTCGGGAGAGCGCGGCTCGTTCATTTTCCCATGTGATCGGTGGCTTGAAGACGGTGAAGAGGTCGTTCCTGGACTGGAAGTAATCGAAATCCATGGGTCCAAGACATCGGGAGAATTGGCTCTTCTTCTGGAAGAGACCACCCTGATTACCGGTGATCTCATTCGAGGGATCCGCATGGGGGAGCTTCATCTTCTTGGTGACGAGAAGTTGCACGACAAAGACCAGGTTCTGGCATTTCTGGAGTATCTTGCTTCTTTAACGCAGATCGAAACCGTTCTCGTTGGTGATGGCTGGTCTCTTTTAGAGAATGGTCATGAGCATCTGTGTCGGCTACTCCCCTATTGAGTACAGTCCACAGACGCCCCTTATCGGTTCTGGCTGAAGAGCTCGTTCTTCTATACGAGGACGACCATATCCTTGTGGTAAATAAACCATCCGGCCTTCTTGTGCATCGGGGATGGGGTAACGATTCGATCACGGCGGTTCGTCTTGTTCGGGAGCGTACGAATAAGAAGGTGAATCCCGTTCATCGCCTGGATCGACCCACAAGTGGAACCTTACTATTTGCCTGTAGCGAATCCGCCAATAAGGCTCTGAATACAGCCTTTCGAGACGGTCAGATTGTGAAGCGATACCTCGCCCTTGTTCGTGGGCTTACTCCCGACCAGGGGGAAATCGACAACCCTGTACCGTCGAAACCGAAAGGTCCCAGGGTTGCCGCACAAAGCATCTATTGGCGACGCGGTACCTTTGAGCGGTATTCCCTTGTAGAGGTAGCCCCACAAACGGGACGCCTGCACCAGATACGTCGACATCTGAAACATATTACGCATCCAATTATTGGAGACGTGAATTATGGCAAGGGTGATCTGAACCGACATTTCCGGGACGAATACGATCTGCAGCGGTTGGCACTCCATGCCGGACTTCTTTCCTTTCAACATCCGATTACATCCGAGCCGTTGACGTTTTTCGCGCCATTGCCAGACGACCTGAAGAGACCACTCGAGCGAATGGGGCTCTCCGAATCGAGTTGGGATATGCAGGATTCCCTGGTTGTAAGACCGTTGGTGCGTCCCGAATCTTGAAGCTGGCCCAGGTTCATCTACAATATTGCTTCCAGGCGAATGGAGGCCGATAGGATGACGAGGAATCTAGGAATATTTATTTTGGCTCTCAGCCTGATGATTGGCTGTGGGAGTAGTTCTACTACCGATCCTGGGAATGATCAGGGCGGCGAGGACACGACGGTTAGCGATACAGGAAGTGATCAAGGTGGCGAAGACACGCCGCCGGTCGACACAGGAAATGATGAAGGTGGTGAAGACACGCCGCCGGTCGACACAGGAAGTGATCAAGGTGGTGAAGATACGCCGCCTGGAGACCAGGGGAGCGACACGGTTGATTCTGATGTCGACGAGTTGCCTGAAGGCGCCTGTACCGCGGAGACGCCCTGTGAGGATCAACAGGAGAGTTGTGTAGGCCCGGAAACCCAACTCTGCGGAGTATGTTACCAGCCAGACGAGACGTGCCAGAGTGATGGGGACTGCACAACGCCGGGTACGGTCTGTAGTACTTCGCCTGTGGTATGTGCCTGTGAGGGCAACACATACGAATGTGTCGAAGCGTGTACTACGGATGAGCATTGTGGTGGAGATATGGTCTGTGATGCAGGCGGTCATTGTGTACCACCACCGTGTTCCGACTCATCGGAATGTGAGCCCAACTTCGTATGTGATGGGAGTTGTGTGCGCCAATCGTGCCAGAGCAGCTCTGAATGTGCGGGCTATTGTGTAACCGGGATTTGCTCGGCGGATCCGGGGTATTGTTCTCCGCCCGTTCCCTGATGGGGGCATGTCTGGTTTTCTTGGACAATTAGGCCACCACTCGCGTAGAGGTGGGCCATGCCATTAAAGGGAACAGCATTAATTCTGGGCATCAGTGGAGGCACCGGTTCGGGTAAGACCACGATAGCGCAGGCGATTGTAGACCGTTTACCACCTGGTGCGGTCTCCATGATTCAGCATGATGCCTACTACCGCGATTTGACCAAGCTGACGGATGAACAGCGTTCGCGAATCAACTTTGATCATCCGGACAGCCTGGACAACGATCTTCTGGTGGAACACCTACAGATGCTGCGGAATGGCGAAGCGGTACCCCGGCCCAATTACGACTACGTCACACATAAACGGCAGCAAGAGACCACAGCCATCGAGCCGGCCCCGGTGTTGGTACTCGAAGGGATTTTGCTGTTTACGGATCAGCGGCTCGTTGATCAATGTGACGTGAAACTATTTGTAGATACGCCGGCTGATATACGCATATTACGACGTATCCGAAGAGATACCGAGAGTCGCGGACGGACCTTTGAAGAGGTCCGAAGTCAGTATTACGAGACGGTTCGCCCGATGCATTTATCCTTCGTGGAACCCACGCGACGAATCGCTGATCTGATTATCCCCGAGGGCGGCAATAAAGCCGTAGCCATTGATGTGATCATCGAGCGGATACGCCGCCAACTACGGGAAGTAGCCTGGCCGGTCGAGGACTAGTTGCTCGTCTCAAATAGGGCTTTCGCGTAGGCCCTAAGGGCAGTGACAGTGTCGCTATCGCCGATTCGAAGAGCCATTTCGTGATTGGTCTCAAAACCGCCATAGGTCCAGTTTCCCGTGGCAACAACCGCTTCATCGTCGGCGACGAGGAGCTTGGAATGTGTGATCCGATCGATCTCTTCAAAGCGCACGGTTACGCCCATACTCTGAAGGAGGTCCCGAGTCTGGTGGTTGAGACTATTGACCACATCATCATAGTCGCTCTTTTCCATGACGATCTGAACCTGAACTCCTCGCGCGGCCGCATCACCCAGCGCGTTTAGAAAGTTCATGACCGGTCCATCCGGGAATTGGGGGGATGGGTTGGCTGTGTAGATGACAGCATCAATCCGTTCGGTGGCGTTTTGGACCGCCCCGAGGAAGGCCTCGTCGATTCGTCCGTCACCATAGAGTCGATTGGTCCCAGTAGACGGCTCGATCATGTCACGCCATTCGGTCGGGTTGGCGTGTCGCAAGGTACAATAATTATGTAGTGCTCCGACAAGAGTAGGGTCTCGCACGATGATATTGGCCTCACGGTTTTTCTTCAGAGAGCTATAGGAGAGGTTGGTCGAACCCATGAAACCAATCGATTGGTCAACAACCAGCATCTTGCTATGGGCTGTTCCAGAGGTGTCCATGCGTGCGTCGGCTCCTCCATCGTTGAGGGCCATCACAAAGGGCGTAACGTCGTCACTCTCATCGTCAGTAAGAACTTTTACCGACACACCGCGTTCCGCCGCATAGATGAGGCTGTACTTCACAGATTCTGTAACACTGCTCTTTGTATAGACGAACTCGAGCATACATACGTCTTCTTTTGCCGTGTTCAAAAGGTAGAGCATGACAGGGAATACGTCCTGGTCGAGGAGAGGTGCTATCGCCCGATCTCCTTCCAACACGGCAGTCACCATATCGGAGACACTGCTCGGAAGAGCTGGTTGGCTTGTATAGTCCTGGCTGGTTCCTGGATCCGGATTGGTCGACAGATCATCTGTACTACCCTGCGTGGCGCCAGCGCAGGCCGTCAGGCACCAGAGTAGGAACAGGATAGAGATTCGATACAGGGCAGTCCTCATAGAGGGGACTATGCTTATCTCGCGGTCGATTCGCAAGTTCCAGTCACGCAAAAGCCCGACCCACCGGTATGGTGGGTCGGGCTATAAGGGGCCGTCCAGGTGGATCAGGTGGAGCAGTATTCCATGTCCGTCTCGTTGGACCAGGCGCAACCGGTCCAACCATAGAACCACTCGGCATCCTGACTTCGGCTACGGGCGGACCCAAGCGCTGCGGTCTGGGGCGCAACAGGGGTTGTTGGAGGTGTCGTTTCACAACCTTCCTCGGTAATGGCCAGGATGACTTCATGATCCTGCTCGTGACGGTTGCGGGCTCGGTCACGGACCACGATGCGGATGGTGAGACTCTCCAGCTCGTACTCTTCTGGAAGCTCCAGCTCGCCGCTGTAAAGGCCCGTCTCTGTATCGAGGGTCAGCCGGATAGAGTGCCGGGGATCTTCGATGACATAGGCTTCTACCGTTCGAACCTGCTCGAGGGGATCGACTTCGATGGTGATACGTTGGCCGGGTTCTACGTATTCCGGAAGTATGGCCTCGAATTCCGGCTCGGTTCCGTCGATGGTGTATTCGATGGATTTCCACTCCATCCGACCGTTGCTATGAACGATTTGTACGCGGATATTGTAGACGCCATCGGTGACCCAACGGGGAACCAGGAAGCGTACAGACCAACGGTTACGGATGTCGTCGTACTGAAGCCGTTTGACCAGCCCGAAGGGGAAATAGGCTACAACTTTACGTGCATCTTCCGGTGCCACAACCGTGAGGACGGGGTCGCCTGGGGGGATGTTCGCCTGGGACAGACGGATTCCCTTCATGGTGTCGATAAGCTTCTTGTCGAAGCCCTGTCGGCCGCGTCGAATCGCCTCTTTGATCTCGTCGGTCTTCAGAGACTCGGGCACAGCGAGGAAGGTGGTGTAGGGGGTAACCAGGTTATAGACGATTCCCAGTCGGGTGATCTCGGACACCAGCTCGGTGGCTCCGCGAGCCTGGTGAAGCTCCTTTAGATGGTCGATACGATCGTTCGCCCATAACTTCTCGATATGTGCATAGTCATCGGAATGGTCGGGCAGCGTGACGTCCATATTCAGTTCTTTGGATTCTCCTTTTACGAGACCTCGTACGCGTATCTTCGCGGTTCCAGGGTTGGTGTAGCGCCCGAATACGATGACTTCGCCGTCACGATAGAGATCAGGCAGGCGTTTGGGGTAGATGGAATGAACCTGTGCGCCCTCGATGTCGAGCTCGAGATCAACCATGAGGGGCATGGAAATACGGTCGTATAATCGTGCCATCTCTCGTTCGATCTGGTTGTCATTGGCGATAAAGGTGGCGATTCCACGGTTGTCGCGTGCCAATCGCTCAAGAAACTGGCGGTTGATGCCACGACCGGCGCCGAAACTGTAGATTCGTACGGATCGGGTCTTCTTGCGTACTTCGGACAGAACCACCTCGGCCGGATTATTACCCTGGCCATCGGTTAGAAAGATGACGGCTTTGGGGCGTTCGGGGTTGGGAGATTTCTCAAGGATGTTCAGCGCGGTCAGCAATGCATCTTTGATATTCGTTCCCCCTCGTGTTTTGAGAGCCGCAATTCGAGTATTGGCGTTGGCGCGGTTTTCGTCAGACGCCGGTAGAAGATTTGCGTAGAAGGGTACGGCTTCGTCGTCGAACGCGATTACGTTGAAGTGGTCTTCGGGTTGGAGCTTTTCGAGGATAGAAGAGAGCCCCAGTTTACTCTGCGCAAGGGCTTGGCCAGTCATGCTACCGGAGATGTCAGTCACGAAGACAATATCTCTACCGATGACTTCGTCCTGGGTCACATGGTCTTTGGGAGAGACCAGCAACATGAAGGAGCCGTCACCATCTGTATCTCGATACGACACAAATCGAAGGGCGTGGTCGTCGGCTTTGAGGCTATAATTGATTTGGAGATCTGTGCTTAGTTCTGAGCTCTTACCCTCGAATACAATCTTCTTATGGCGCGGCCCAAGAGAGCGAACCGTTCCGTTGAAACCGTTCGTTTCGACGTTCTCGATTGGCAGATCGTCGGTGATGTCGAAGCTAAGAGAAAGAAGAACGTCGCCTGTGGGCAGATTTTCATGAGGAATCCGGTAGCTGATCTTACCTTCGGCGCGTTGCAGAACCTCGGTAGTGCGAACCTCGATCGGTTTGGTTTCACCCGGTTTTACGGGGTAGACACTGAAACGGAACGTACTCCCCGTTTGTTCCAGGATGCCGGGGTCTCGTTGCATGCCCGTCAGCTCTTGGTACACCGTAGTGGCGGCCGCCTTCTCCAGGACCTCACCAACGATACGCTCATCACCATTCCAGTAGCTGAAACCGTCCACCAGCGCATCTGAGGACATGGCCAGTCGACACTGGACCTCGACGTCTTCAGAGAGAGTGTTCTGGAACTGAAAGGTCGTCTGGGTAGCTGCCACCTGATTATGAATGGCTCCTTCCAAACGCTGATAGGTTTGAACCAGACTTCCAGATTCTACGGCTCCCTGCACCGTACGTGCGGAAAAGGGAATGGCATAGGCCTGTTGCAGATAAAACAGAAATAGAAAACAGGACGTGAGAATGGCCGCGATATGAAGCAGCCCGCCACGCACATAATGAAATCCTTGGGTCTCCATAAATTCAAACATGATCGTCTCCGGGGTTGAAGGTTCAGCCCCGTATAGAGCAGAGATCGTGCCAGATCGGCCGAAAACCATAAAGGCCAATAAAACCATAAGGTTATGGCTTTATGGTCTGCGAGCGCACCCGGTTTAAGTATTGTAATAAAAGATTAGTAGTCTATAAATACAATACTTATCTGGCTATGTGGCTCGTTGTATCTTCGATGCGTTCCCGGATCTCGGCTGGGGTGACTGCGTCGGGTACCCATTGGAGCGTAGGGAATCGTCGTGCCAGATGTTCGTAGCGCTGTGGTTCTCGCGAAAAATCATAGGCTACGATTACGGGAAGGGAGTCGAATCCATGCTCTTTCAGATCTGCCAGGATGTATAAGCCCTGGTTGTTCTGAATATATTTGAGGCCGCGGTTTTCATCGCCATTATGGATTCGTGTGGCGTGTTCGAGGTCACCAATAAGGTCCTCGATGGGGATGCGATCGAAGCGCATATCCAGGTAGATGACGTCTACGGTTTCGGAGGCCAGGATCTGCCGGGCTTCCAGCCCAGTATGAGCCTGTAGATAGGTATAGCCCCGAACAAACCGCGATAGATTCTCCAGATATTCGTTACCGTCTTCAATGATCAGAACAGTGATTTCGCGCTCTGTATTCACGACTCGTCCTCTGTGTTGGGATAGGTTCTAGGTAACTCCAGCACAACGGCTTTGCACCAATCCGAGCTCTCGTCTCGTACATCGAGAGTCCCCTCATAACGCGTTGCCAGGCTAGCGGCCAGTCCCAACCCTTCTTCGACGGTTCGATTACGAATCTGTTCGACGGTGAGTTTCTTCGGTGAGCGGTCGCGAACCTCGATGCATACCCGCTCAATCGCGGTGATAGGATCGATGGTGCAATTCACGCCTATACCCACCTGAATGACGGTGTGCTTTTGTCGAATCGACGACTCGATGGCGTTGCGTATGAGGTTCGTCATGATCACCCCAAAACTATGTCGTGGGATCAAGCACCAGCAAGGCAATGTAATCTGGATGTCCATATCGATGGGGCTGAAATTGACTTCGGAGAAGGCAGGCTCCCGGATGGTCAGACTATAGAGGGATTCCAGGTAATCCGAATCGATCTTGAGGACACGAATTTCATCCAAAAGGCTGCGTACGGCCTCATAGCCTTCGGTGTTGAGCAGGCGTGTCGCTTCTTCGAGGGAGCGCTTCAGCCGCTTACGGTTGGATGTTGATTCGAGCATTTTCGGTTCGAAGAGTGGCTGCACATGTTTCAGAGTATTCATGCCACGAACCAACGCCGAGATTGCTGGGTCATTATGCAATAGGTTTAATCGCATTCCATGGGAGCGACCGATCTGTTGGAGCTGCTCTACGTAGGCGTTGAGTTTATCGCTCACACCGTCATCCCTGCCCGTTCCAAAGAGAGCCAGGCGCGTATTTGATATGGACTCGAAGGAGTCGTCGTTTTGTTCGAGTACTGTCACCAGCCCCGTAAGCATCATGGTGTTATGTTTGAGCACTTCATGACGAATTGCAGCGAGTATCTGTTGTACTTCTGGGCCTGTTTCGGGGTGTTGTTCGATCAGGTCTCGTAGGGTTCCCCCGCCGAATCTACGACGGTAAAGGGTCAAGATAAGGAGAAGTAGAAGAAGAACAGCCAACACACCGAATACCATTAGATTGCGAAGACGAAGTCCCGCGGAGGTGTGAAACGATTGGGCTTTCTCGCGCCACCGTTCGTGTTTGGACCAGTCCACGGCGCTATTCAGGAAGGCGCTGCTATGGTCGCGGCATCGGTTCAGTTGTGCGATGCGACCCAGATCAGAGAATACCTCCAGGAGGCCGGTAGCTTTCTGATTGAGGGGCAGACAACTCAGGATCATATCCAGCCGGCGAATATGAAATATACCCAGTGGATGGGTGGCGTCGTGGGCGGCCCGGAAGGTTTTACGGGCTTTGGCCATCTGGCCAGACTGTTCATAAATAAGGGCCAGGCGATGTAGGGCTTGTCCACTGATATCCCCTTGTTTCAGGGCCAGCTCATACTGTTGCATGGCATCTTTCAGGTTTCCTTCGGATGCATACAGTTCACCGAGGGTCGTGTGGACGGACTGGTGGTCGGTAGAGAGGGATAGCAGGGTTCGAATCGCCTGATTGGTTCGGCCGATATCATGCAGGGCTCGCGCGCGAGTCAGAGCATTGGCTACCTCGGGTGTAAGCCCATCTGGTTGGAATGTGGGATCGGTGCGACTGTCCTTTTGGGCGATGGTTCGCGTGAGGGTTTCTCGAAGTTCCAACGCTTCATTGTGTTTTTTCGATGTGTCTGGAAGGGCCAGGAACTTCTCCACATGGAATAATGCCAATTCGGGTTTACCTACGGCGGGATAATTACGGGCGAGTCGGAGATGAACCCCATGCCAGTCGGGGCGTAGGGTTAATGCACGTTCCAGGTGCCGGAGCGCCTCATCAAGCCGGGGCTGGTTGGGCCAGGTTCTATATAGGTTGGCGATTCGCACATGAACGATAGGGTTGTCCGATTGCAGAGATAGGCTGCGAAGATACGCCAGCTCGGCGTCCGTATGTCGTCCCATCTCATGGAGAACCTGACCCAGCTGACCGTAGATCTGTGGTGCTCCACCGGAGCTCCGCAGTGCATCTGTTAGGGCCACCTCTGCGGCCTCTAATTGGCCTTCGTTTCTAGACTGACGAGCCCGCTCGAGGAGGTCGAGACTGTCTCCTGTGAGCGCCGGGTTTTGTAGTACGGTATTGCAGTAGTTGTTACGGTGTTGCTCTATGTTCTGGATACGAGCCTGGACCTCCAACCGAATGGTGGGATCCTCGTATACCGTGCGGTACCAGTTCAGGGCCTCGACAAGCTCACCCATCCCTTCGAAGAATCGACCGATTTCAAAGCGGACTTCATCATCCAGGGCGTCTAATTGTTCGAGACGGAGGTAGAGGGTGCGCGCTTTCTCTACCTTTCCAACGAGTGCTTGGACACGGGCTTCCATCAAGACAAGGTCCGGATGTTCTCCTCGGACGCTACGAGAGATCTGGATATGCCGTTCTGCTCTCTTCAATCGCTTCAGACTGGAACCGGGCCGGGTCAACAATTCCGCCAGATTTTCATGGGCATCTACATTGCGGGCGTTGAGTTCTACGGTTTCTCCAAAGAACCGCTCGGCCTCTGCTTCGTTACCCAGATGCAGATGTGCTTTACCAAGTTTATATGTGATGCGGTGGTTTTCGGGGGCGTGTTGGTAGGCTTTCTTGTAATGCTTTAGAGCCGTTACGTACTTCTTTTTCTTATATGCACGGTCCCCTTCGGCTTTGAAATGTACCCCAATCATATTGTCGAAGGGGTTCTTCAGAATCAGGTCGCTCGGCGCATCTGCGGCCCAGACACTCCCGGATAAAACCAGCAGATAGATGAACAGCACAGGCATGCTTATGTTGGATGTACGGCTCACGAGCGAAGCTCCCGGACCTTGAGGCCAAGTTGATTGAAACGAAGCCGTATAGCTCGACTTCGTGCCGTATCTCCGAGGAGTAGGTTGGCCATTGCTTCAAAGTCTCCTTCTGTTCTTTGAAACAAAGAAAGGAAGTATTGTCGTTCCACATTTTTTGCGACCGCGTTCAGGCTCTCGTCGGCTTCCAGTTGGACCATGCATTGATCGAAGTCCTCTTCTACAGTGCGGTCGTCTGCTCCCAGCCCTTTCGAGCTCGCGAGTAGCTCGGAGACCAATACGGGATCCACCTGAAACCGGACCGACTCCAGATGTAAGCCGGAATGGACCGCGTCGACGGCTCCTACCAGTGTAAAGCTGACGATATTATGGATCACCATGGAGAGCTCTCTGAGATTTCCCGGCCAGCTATGGCCGATCAATCGCTTCCAGGTGGGTTTGGCAAAAATGAGTTCGATGTGATCGCCGCTGGAACGATTGCGGTGTCCAACAGTCAGACCCAGCTCTGTGTTGGCCTTAAGCCCCAGGGCTTCCACCAGCTCACCATGCAGTACCTGGATTTCGGGATGCTCTAATGAGGACGCAACGAAACGTTTAATCAGGAATTGAATATCTTCCGGCCGGTCTCTGAGCGGCGGTAGAACCGTTCGAGTAGCAGGAGAGAGGCGCATGTATAGATCGCGTCGAAAACGACCTTCGCGCACAGCGTCTACTAATGGGGTGTTGCTCGCTACCACCACCTTTACATCGACCTCGATCTCTCGATTCGACCCCAGAGGACGGACTCGCCGTTCCTGGAGAACATGGAGTAGCTGCCGCTGGTTTTCGGGAGACACATTCTGTATTTCATCGAGAAATAATGTGCCGCGGTGTGCGAGCTGAAATACGCCACGGCGGTCTTCGACGGAGCCGGTATAGGCTCCACGTACCGAGCCGAATAGCGTGCTAGAGACAAGATCATCCGGGATGGTGGATAGATCCACAGCCACGAATTGGCCAGTTCGCCCGCTATTTCGATGGATGAACCGCTCGGCTAGAAATGATTTGCCAGTTCCAGTCTCTCCCTCGAGTACCACTGGTAATGGGCCTCGAGATACCACCGCGAGTCGTCGTCGAAGACTGCGCATATGTGAGTCTGCTCCCCATAGGATACCTTCTTCCTCCAGCTCGAGCCGAGCTTCAGCCAGGGCCGAATTGATATGAATTCGCAGAGCGTCGAGATCTTCGGTACCAAAAAAGTAGGTCATCGACTCACCGGCAACTTCGGTGGCCAGATCAACCAGGGAGAGGTCTTCAACCGAGGTGAGAAGTACAACCGGTAGGTGGGAGTATTTCTGACGAAGCTCTCGAAGAATGGCGACCCCCTGGAATCGCCTTGTCTGTCGTTCTGTAAAGTTTGGGCCTAGAGGTAGGAGGCGCTCTGGTTCAATGTCGAACTGTACGTCGAGCAGGATCAGATCGACCGCGTCGGCATTCTGCTCCAGAAATGTGAGAGCGGTTGGACCATCGGGTACACGCGGCAATCCGGCGTCACCATCGATCGCGATGAGTTCAATCTCCGGCATCCGTTCTCCGAGGAGCCGTGCGAATAGATCCCCGTCATCGATCAGTAGAACTCTGGGTTTCTCCGTCACCTTGCATCTCCCTGATGATAGTTGTGATTACCTGCGCGACCGCGCGGAAATCCTGTAATACTGCCGTTCGTTGGATTGGCTTGTTGTCGTTGATTTGACCTTCCCACGCCAGGGCTTGTTCCACCGCCTGTTGTATTCGATCGAACACAGCATGAGCCTTGGCTTCTGTGCTGTGCGTTGTCACAAAAGACGACCAGATCTCTTGTGCCGAGCGGTTCCCACTGGGTCCTGTTCGAGTTTCCTGTAATGCTTTGAGTACGGCTTGGCGCAGTTCCGACTCGGGGCAATCCTCGGGTAACCAGGCGATAGGTAGCGTCAGGTATTTTCCGAGGTCATGTTGGAGATCCAACAAGGCGTCGAGGAGAGGTTCTAATGACTTCATTACCAAGGGTTTACTCTCCAGCCTGGTTCGGGTTGGAATCAACCACGCTCAAACCACCATTGGTTGCAACATAGATGAGTCCTTTGTAGGGCACTGTGGCATGCACTTCATTGCCTGCCAAGCCGTCCGTGGTTGAGATGTTGGTTACCGTCTCGCCGCGCAAAATACTCAGCCCGCTGAGGCTGCCAATCCAGATATCGTTTCCAATTTGCTGTACGGAGAGAGTGTAGTCATCCAGGAGCCCATCCTGAGTGGTTAATGTGGTCCATTGTCCGTCCTTCATGACACTGATCCCCCGGGTACATGTTGCGACCCAGAGGTTGCCCTGCTGGTCGAAACTCAGATCCATAACCCAGTTATCCGCGAGCCCAGACTGATCGCTAATGGCCGTGAATTTTCCACCTCGTTTTCGAATGAGGATTCCCTGGTCGGAAGTACCAACCGCAACCGTATGACGAAACGCGGCGATTCGAGTGATCTTGTTGGAGCGGATACCAGCCTGTCGATAATAGCGCTTCCAGCGGCGACGGTTCATACGGTGAACCGCCCCCGTATCTGCCATCCAGGCAACACCGGAGACGGGATCAACGGTCACTCCGTTAACGGCCGTATGCCAAGGGCATTTCTGACTTGTGTCTTCGACACAGTCATCGCGGCGATAGATCTGAAACCTTCCCTTGGAATCAACAATGGTCAATCCGCGATTGGTGGCCACATAGAGCTTTTTCCCGTCGGAACTCAGGTCATTGATCATGTCGGAAGCCAGATATCGGGGGCCATGGAAACGAGTCCATGTCTGCCCGTCAAACCGACAAAGTCCCCGGTCGAAACTTCCGACCCATAGATGCCCGGCGAATTCTGTCAGGGATGCCACGCGATCTCCGCAGGGCATACCGGCGATCTCCAGCTGTTTCCAGCCTTCTGGTGATTGAAGATGAACACCTTCATCCGTCGCCAGAACGAATTGTTTCTTCCATATAGCGGCATCGTGAGCCTGTAGATGTGCGTATTGGTCGGCTTGGACTGGCGTACCCGTATCTGTCAACGCGAGCGCTTTTCCAATCGTAGCGTTGGTCTCCAGGACGTGATTCCGACGGATATAACCACCCGCCGCTGTCCGGATATGAAGCTCATTCCCAACGAACGCGATATCTCGTACCGGTGTTGGCAAGGTCTGTACAATCTTATGCCCTTTCAACCAGATGGAGCCGTCGAGGCTCCCCGCGGCCCACATACCATCTGGATGTAGCGTTAGAGCGTAGGGGGAGATCTCTGTTTTGGTCTCTAGAACCGTGCCATCTGGTAGATGTTCAAATACGAACCCATCATCGCGACCGGCGATAACTCCTGTGGGCCCAGCCGCGAGACTCAAATAGCGCCCTTTGGCGATGATCTCGAATCGCTTCGTGTTCTGTTTCAGCCGAGCTAATCCCGTCTCGGTTGCAACCCAGATTTCACTCCCGAAGGCAACGCAATCCAATACGGTATTACCAGGGAGCCCGTCGAGAGCACCCCAGCTCGTATTCGTATCGGTACCAATCCGAACCAGCCCCGCACCTCGCGTTCCAATCCAGAGATGGTCTTGTTGTGGCGCCAAACAGGTTGCGTCAGAAGGGTCGCCCAGGTTGGATACCACACGAGGGGTCCCAAATGCCGTTCCCCAGCACAACAGACTTAGTACCAACCCGATCATCATTATATTCTTCATGACATACTCCCTTCTTGGAATATGTCGATCAGAAGCAATCTGTAGGCCAGTTTTGCTTTCTGCCGAAACGAAGTGTTATTATCCAGTAAAACCAACGTGTTATGAGATGCTTGGGGCGTCCATGAAACTGCTCCCTATGCTCTCATATGTTCGCAATAACAGCAAGTAATCTATAGATAATAGATTGTGTCTGGCGTGCTGTCTTAGCGTTGGCAGAAGACCCGGGTGTCGGCGAATTGGGAGATCTTCTGGAAGGTGGTGAGTTGGCTCGTGCAGTCCGCGCCCGAGATGCCTGTGTTACGGCCGGAGTATCGCTTGCAGGCGGGGGAGTCTGCACCACAGACTTCGCAAACAAACGAGCCGAGCGCGAGACAGGCCGACGCGGAATCGGCTCCTTTTGCTGACGGAGTGCGTCGTTTCGTGCGAGAGGCCTGGTGGTCACGCTTTCTGGGGGTGAGCAGAGTTTTCAGTGCACTTTCCATATGTTTTTGTCGAGGAAGTATCTTTGTCATTTGAAGTTCGTTCAGGGCTTTCCATAGGGAATAGGCATCGGTTGGAAGATCTGCGACGAGGTGCAGGGTGTTTCGATCGTGTCCGAGGATGATGCCGACGGAGTCCATGAGTCCAAGTTCTGCAATCAATCGACAATGACCGGGGTTCAAGTTGCAGAGGGTCTCCTGAAGAGGCCCCAGAGCTTTGGTCACTTTCTCGAAATCGGCCCAGAACATAAGAAGAATATTTCGTGGTGCCAGGCTGAGCATGCGGTCGATTTCCGGATGTTTGGCTCGGGTGCTTCGAGCGGATAGCCAGGTCGCAGACTTGGCTTCCGAGCCAGCACTCAACACAAATCGAGAACCGGTATTCCCAGAGACAAGTCCCAGGAATTGTCCAAAACCCGCACGGAATGCTTTGACGTTCTTGTTGGCTTCACGCTTAAAGCCCGCGTCTCCGAGTCGAAAAACGAGACCGTTGAGCGGTGGATCTACCACCCGGTCGCCTCGCAGATACCCATATCGGGCGGACATAGCGAGAACATCGTGGACTTCTGCCCAGCTATTCGTTCGCCGAGGGATGGTTGTGTTGAGATAGCTGCCGAGCTTCGATAGGAGGCGTGCGCGAACATAATGCCATAGGTCTAGCCCGCGAGTTTCCATGTATTGACCGGAGATCATGGCGTTCAATTGAACAGCGTGCCGTTTCGCCCCGAAGAAAGCCCCCGAGATGGTGAAGTCATCGATGGTGGTAAACCAGTCATGTAGACCTAATTCAACCTCTCTACGCAGGGTGCGCGACTTTCCGACCAACCATTTTGCAATGGGTCGCAGATAGGGGTCGATGTAGACAAAGTCCCGAATATGACGGTCGAGGGTGAAGAAACTGTACCCTTCAGGGGGAACCGCAATCAGTGAGGTGGGAGCTGGAGCCAGAATGCGATGGGTCTTCTCGTTGAGCTCGTGGTCTTTGGGAAGTCGACCATCGGCTTCAACCCGTAATCCACGGGACGTGGGGAAGGCTCGTAATCGTATATATTCAAGGTTCTGGCTCCGCACCATACCCTTGGTTCTTTCGAGGAGAAGAAAGTTTGAGAGAGTAGAAATCCCCTCGATAGGAAGTCCGACAGACAGAAACTGCTCCTTTACGGCCAAAAGCGTCGATGCGGCTTCCTGTGCGATTCCTGGTTTCACACGTCCTGGCCAGAATTCCAGTGTGACCCGCGCTCGATCTTGCAGGTTATTCTGTAGTTGTGTGCAGGTGTCTTCTGGAAAACGAAGATATTGCGGCTCATCGGAGATACGGACATGGGTACGTAGATCTTCGACATATAGAGTGCCTTTCTCTGTTTTGAGTTTTACATAGGGCACGTCATCTTGAACTTCTCCGCTACGTGCGAGGAGCTCGTCGAGGCCGGCACGGTCCGTAACTGGCAGGAACCATGTCGTCGAGAGATGTTGGTTTTTGAGCCAGATAACGATATGAGCCGCTTGATCTGTCGCCAGCCCCATGTCTTCCCAGACGGTCTCGGGGTGATGCTCTGCGGTTTGAGTTTCTGGCATTGCTCCGATGCGATTGAGCACCCAGGACAGCGCGGGTTGGCCGGCATAACTTAAAACAGCGATAGGATGGTCTTCGATGACGAGAAGCTGGTCTTCGCGGTCTCGAGGTGTTGCGGTCTTCTTCGTGGACCCCGCTGTGGCCGTGCTGTCTTCACTATCGTCGGTATCCGCGGTTTCTTCGACATCGGACGTTTCGACGATTTCGGTCGCTAAAATCGCCGCTAGATCTGGCACTGCATCCGAATCGACATCTTCCCCTCCGGAGGTCGTCGCCTGTTGACTACCGGACCGTCCGGGTAGTGGTAGTCCTCGTCCCGACTGGACCCAGAGCCCAACAAGAAGCCCCAGGTATACCAAGAGCATTGTCGAGCGAAGAAAGACCGTGCGTCCCGGGGCCAGCGGTTTGGGAAAGGATCCCTCCGCGGATTCTGGGCGCGCTGGAGGCACCAGAGCCATGAGCTTTCGTCGTGCACGTATATTTCCAAAGATGCCCTGTAGATTCGAGACAACCGGTAAGGGGCTGAGCCAACCAAAGAGTAAGCTGGAATTGGTCAGCTCTCGGAACTGGTTGAGGCCACAGTCACGACAAAATGGTCCTGTAGCGACCGTCGGCTCCTTAAAGATCTGCTTTGGGTAGACTCCATACAGAGAAGCAGGGACGGCTGGTACCGAGGCGCAGAGGCTACAGCCCTCCCATTTCTGTTCTTCCGGTTCGGTTTCTTTGAGTCTGTCTTTGAGCTTTTTGGGTTTCCGAGCAGCGACTGGCTGTTCGTAGGGTGACCACACTGGATCCCCAGGATCACTCAGAGGTGGAGGCTGCAGAGGATCGCCAAAATCGAGTTCTTCCCCGTCGTCGATCTCCGCTTCTGCGGGTTCCGCCTCACCTGTGAGATCCAGAGTAAGCGTAAGATCGTACAGTTGCCGACTCTGTGGGTCCGATAGGATCTCGTAGGCGAGGGCGATTTCCTTGAAGTGGAATTCTGCCTTCTCGCGATCGTCCGGATGTCGGTCTGGATGCCATTCCTGCGCGAGCTTGCGATACGCCTTCCGAATGACGTCATCCGGGGCGTCTGGTGCCACGTTTAAGATGGCGTAGAAGTTTTGGTCGTTAGAATCCAGGACTCATCACCCGCAAACACGTGATCAATAATCTGACCACGATTCAAGAGCATGTCAATGTTCCCCTGGTTTCGTAGGAGGTTTCAGATAGGGCTTTGACCCTGGAAAAATCGACTATCGTACATATCCCGGACCGGGTAGCGCCTGCTTGATCTGAAGACTATCGACAATTTTCTTTGCCTGTACGCCGGGTATCCCCTCGCTCCATAGGACAACGAGATAGGACTCATCATTGTAGTGCAGTGGCATGGCGCGGAGTACGAGCTCCCCGCGGCGAGACGATGGTATCTCAACTCGTGCTTCTGGTTGTCCCGGCCCCCATTGGACAGTTCGGGCCCTGGGATTGGACCCCGTACTCGCGACGAAGTTGCTTACAAATCGTTCGAGTGCTGCCTCTTGATAGGGAAAGGCGCGTAGAATGGCTAGAAACAGATGTTGGGTCCCGTTGGAATTGGAATAGACCCATACGGCGGTATCCGTTCTTCCTCCCATCGCGCGGTATCGTTCTTCTGCGAGCTTTTCATTGGGTACCAAGCCAGGCGCCACATCTTGTATGGAGAAGCCCAGGGAATGTTCCAGTCTTGCTTCGGATTCATTGATGACAAGGAATGGACTAGCGCGAAGTTCCTGTGGGATTTCGGGAATGGCTTTGATCTTGGAATCCGTGACGAGGAATAGGATGGAAAAGGTCAAAAGCGCGGATACGGCGGCGATTCCCCAACCAAGAGGAGCGCGTCCTGTTTGTAGGAAGTAGGAGACCAGAAAGGTAATCGTTGTCATTACCAGCACGCCAACCACAACGGTTACCCACAGGAGACGCTCTTCCACACCCCCGCTGATCGATAGACCCACCGCCGCGAGCACCAGCACTGTGCTCGGGAGCATCGCGTGGGTGAGGGCTCGAGACCAGGACATCTTTGGCTTTTTGGGTTTGCCGAACATGGCAACTATGTACTCGTCTAGATTTGGGAAGCGACTACCTATAACCGAGTCGAGTGGGTTGATCCATTGAGATCGTCCCTGTCCTTGATTTAAAGCTTTCGAAATCAAGAGATTTGTGCCCAAAAGGCATTGACCCGTCCGTAAAACGCACGTAGTTTGTCCCACTCATTACGCGACCCAGGAGCCCAGATATGGCTGTAGACAGCATTCCAGCACGGTTGATCGAACAAGCAACACAACGTCCCTACGCGGATGCATACGCGGTACGTACAGCATCAGGGTGGGTGAAAACCACGTGGACTGAATATGTAGATCAGGTGAAGGAAGCGGCCCGGGCTTTGATGGCATTGGGGGTTGATAATGGGGGCACCGTATGCATTCTCGGCTTCAATCGGCCGGAATGGGTTATTACCGATCTTGCTGCGATGATGGCGGGTGGAGTACCGGCCGGTATCTACACCACATGTTCACCTCCTGAGGTGGCGTACATCATTCAACACTCGGCGGCCGAGGTCGTCCTGGTGGAAAACACCATGCAGTGGGAGAAGGTCAAAGAAGAGAGAGGGAACCTTCCGAATCTCAAGCATGTAGTACTTATGAAGGGAGCGGATACCGTCGACGATTCGATGGTTCTGAGTTGGGAAGAGTTCCTGGCGAAGAGTGATGGCGTGACCGAAGATCAGCTCATTGAACGGCTGGATTCCATCAAGGCGGATCAGCTGGCTACCCTCATCTATACGTCGGGCACAACGGGTCCACCCAAGGCCGTTATGCTTTCTCATCAGAATCTATCCTGGACAGCCGAAGCGGCTGCCGAGATCGCGGACTTTACGGATCAGGACACGTGTCTGTCCTATCTCCCTCTTTCCCATATCGCGGAGCAGATGTTCTCGATTCACGGCCCGGTAAGTCATGGGATCACCGTATATTACGCCGAATCCCTCGAGAAACTCCCCGACAACCTCAAAGAGATCCAGCCCTCCATTGTCTTTGGCGTTCCGCGCGTATGGGAGAAGTTCCACGCTGGCGTGTCGAGTAAACTGGAAAAGGCCACAGGCCTGAAGGCCAAGCTGGTTAGCTGGGCCCGTAGTGTTGGGGAACGCGTTACGGATCTGCGTAACCGTGGTGGCGAACCGACGGGCTTTCTTGCCGTCCAATACAAGCTCGCCAATAAGCTTATCTATTCCAAGGTTAAGCCCCTGCTCGGTCTCAAGAATGCACGTATGTGCGTAAGTGGTGCTGCTCCGATTGCACCGGAGATCCTTCAGTTCTTCGCAGGGCTCGATCTTACGATTCATGAGGTCTATGGGCAGTCAGAAGACTGTGGCCCGACCTCCTTCAACATCCCAGGACAGACAAAATTTGGGTCTGTCGGACCGGCTGTTCCCGGGGTTGAAGTGCGGATCGCAGAAGATGGTGAGGTGCTCGTAAAGGGCCCAAATGTCTTCATGGGCTACTATAAAGATCCTGCGGCTACGTCGGACACCTTGATCGACGGATGGCTTCATTCGGGCGATCTGGGCTCTTTCGATGACGACGGCTTCTTGTTCATTACCGGGCGTAAGAAAGAGATCATCATTACGGCTGGTGGGAAGAACATCGCACCGAAGAATATCGAGGCGGCCCTTAAGAACCAGGATCTTATCGCTGAGGCGGTGGTGATTGGTGATCGCCGTAAGTTCCTCACAGCGCTTTTGACCCTCGACGAAGAGGCCGTAGCAGAATTTGCGTCGGCTAATAATCTGTCCAAGGACAATGTCATCGCGGACGCCAAGCTTCGTGCGCATATTCAGTCCGGCGTCGATGCTGTAAACGAGCTGTTCGCTCGGGTAGAACATGTCCGAAAGTTTGCGGTATTACCTCGCAACTTCTCCATTGAGGAGGGTGAGCTTACGCCGACACAGAAGATCAAACGTCGGGTCATCAATGAGAAGTACTCGGAGGAGATCGAGGCGATGTACGCCGAGGCGTAATCGTCAACGATCGTACGATGAGTAGGGTACTCATAGCCGGTTGTGGGTATGTGGGCCGAGCACTCGCGAAGACGCTTTGTGCGTCTGGTGATGATGTGTGGGGCCTTAGCCGTACTCCCACAGGGCTTTCTGAAGGGGTCGTTCCCCTCGCGGCGGATCTACGCGATCCTTCCAGCCTATCGGCTCTGCCTGCCGATCTGCAGACTGTGGTCTTTGCGGCAGCTCCGGGTGGGTTTACGGAAGATACCTATCGGGCGACATATCTGGATGGCCTGAAAAACCTTCTTGATGCGCTTTCCGACCAGCATAGTTCCTTGCGAAGGTTCGTTATGATTTCGACGACAAGCGTCTATGGTCAAGACGATGGCGACTGGGTTGATGAGGCGTCTCCTACCGAGCCACAGAGTTTTGCAGGGCAGACGGTCCTCGCTGCGGAAAACCATCTACGGTCTCGCGGTTTACCCCATACGGTTGTTCGGCTGGGTGGTATCTACGGCCCGGGTCGAGATCGCCTTCTTCGTATGGTCCGCTCTAAGACCGCCATCTGTTATGACGGGCCCGCGCGGCATATTAATCGGAACCATCGTGATGATTGTGCCGGCATCTTACATCACGTCATCAAGATGGAGGAGCCGGCGGATCTGTATCTTGGAGTGGATAGTGAGCCGGCGGATGAGCGAGAGGTCTTCCGATGGCTTGCCCAGCAGCTCGGACTCCCAGAGCCGGAGCAACGGTCGAGTGAAGAGCGACCTCCACGCCGGAGACCGGGTAATAAGCGGTGTAGAAATACACGGATCCTACAGGCGGGCTATTCCTTTCAGCACCCCACGTACAGGGAAGGGTTTTCGGCTCTGCTTCAGGACTCCGAATCGAATTGAATCCATTCGACGCCGAGCACATCTCCACAGCTGGCGCGTATGGAAACCAGGACCTCCTGGCCGGGAGGGCGATTTAGAGTAATCGCTGCGGTCGCAGCACCCGTATTGTCGAAGACCGTATTATGCATCTCTTTCACGCTTAGATCGGCGCGTTTTACGACATCGAGTACGCTGGCGAGTACCCCGACCTTATCCAGGTGTCGAACCAGGAGTTGACCACAGCCGGGTTGCCGGTTGGTCCGGTTCACGCAGTTGAATACGTCACCGGTGCTCATCCAGTGTTCAACAATACGAACGATCTCTTCTCCAATCGCTTGTTGCGCCTGAATCGTCGACGCGCCCACATGGTGGGTGCCATAGAAGCCGTCCACATCCTGGAACGGTCCGTTGTATTCCGCTTTCCCACCCTTGGGTTCTTCTTCATAGACATCGCTGGCTGCACGAATATGACCCGAAGAGACCGCTTCGCGCAGGGCTTTATCATCAACAACCCCTCCGCGCGCCATATGAATGATGGTACTTCCGGGCTTCATCGCGGCGATTTCCTTGGTCCCGATAAGGTGGTGCGTCTGGTCGGAGTACGCAACATGGACGGTGATAACATCGGCCTGGCGGCAGAGATCATGGACCGATTCGCAATATTCAATACCCAGCTCTCGAGCTCGCTCCGGTGTGAGCGAGCGGCTCCAACCGATGCAGTTCATTCCAAATGCCTTGCCGCGTTGGAGCACCTCCTGCCCGATACGCCCAAGACCGATGATACCCAGGGTCTGACCAAGCAGTCCGCGACCTTTGCCGAAGCGACTCTTCTCCCAAGAGCCATTACGCAGGCTGATGACGTTGTCGGGGATAAAGCGGTCCAGCGATAGAATGAGTCCCAATGTCAGCTCGGCGACCGCGACGGCGTTTTTTCCAGGGCAGTTCGCCACATGTATGGCGTTCTTTGCGGCGTGGTCACAGTCGATTGTGTTGGTACCGGCCCCTCCACGAATAATCATTTGAAGATGTTCGGCGGCGTCAATGGTTTCTGCGGTGACACGTGTGGAACGAACCACCAGAACCTGGGCCTCGCCCACAGCAGAGGGAAGATCATCGGCCCCCAGTGTGGGCTGAAACGAGATATCAAGCCCCAGGGCCTGAAGGGCTTCCAGGCAATCGTCCGGTACCTTATCAGCGATGAGAATCTTCATGGCGGGATCCTTTCTAAGAGGCAGGATTATATCACCGCTTGTATGGTGATGAACAGCGCGGGACGGTCAGGTTCGGGTATAGGCCCGTACGGTTCGTACGAGCTCTTTGGCGCGCGCCAGGTCTACGGGATTATCTACGGTACCGTTTTGCTTGGTCCAGGTACCGGCGATGATGCCGTGGATATACGGTGCCAGCTGCTGAATATTGTCGGGAGTTACCCCACTCCCAGCGATAATCGGGCATCCTTCAAGACGCTCGTGCATGGACCGAAGCAACTTTGTATCGGTCGGTGTTCCAGTTCGATCACCGGTCAGGATCACACCATCGGCGCAACCGCGCTCTACCAGATCACTGGCTTCGTCCAGGGCGGGGCGTCCTGCCAGAGGTACGGCATGTTTTACTCGAACGTCGGCCAGAATCCGACAGCCCGGATGGATGGTCTCACGATAGCGAACCGTCTCATGTGCTTTGCCTTGAATGATTCCCTGGTCTGTGAGCATCGCGCCAACATGTACGTTTACCCGAATAAAGTCGGCACCGACCGCAGCCGCGATACCAAGAGCGGCCGCAGCGTCGTTACGAAGCACATTGATGCCCAGAAATACGTCGGAATCAGCCCGTTCGTTCAAAGCCTGGCGTACGCTATGAGCGATACGGGTCATGCCCGCGACACAGTGGGGAGGGACATGATCTGGGTAAAAGGGGCGATCCGAGAAGTTTTCGATCAGAACCGCGTCGAAACCAGCCTCTGCGAGGGTTAAGGCGTCGGTGATGGCCGCTTGCTCTACCAGGTCAATGACCGTGTCGGGTCGTAAGATTGGCCCCAGGTGGACCATTCCGATCAGAGTACAGCCTCGCGGTTTGAATAGTTCTTTCACGGCTCGATTGCCCCCGTTCGGACAGGTGTTAAACGACCGTCCTTTCGATATCGCATATAGTCGTCACGGATCAACGCGTGGTCAAAGACGAGGGTCTCAGGCATCTGGTCGGGCTCATAAATGTGCGCGGTCTTCGCGTCGTCACCCGCTTTGAGAATGCCCGTTCCTTCGGCGATATATACAGCCGAAACCGTGTGGCCGCGAGCGTCACGTTGGGGGTCTGAATATAGACCCAACAGACACGTTAGTTCGATCGTCAGTCCGGTTTCTTCCAGAGCCTCGCGAATGGCTGCGGCTTCCACTCGTTCGCCTACATCGACGAAACCACCAGGGAACGCGGCTCCAAAGGGTGGGCTCCCTCGTTCGATCAAAACGATGGGTCTTCCTGGTCGATCGACCAGCTCGATGATGATGTCGACTGTAAGCCTGGGCGTGATCGGTGCCGCCATGAAACCCTCTCGAGGGATCTGTAACACAGAGCCGAAAAGGCGTACATCAGGATTTGTAATAAATGGCGGTATGACCGTATGATGCGTTTGAGGACTTCATCTGCAGCAGAGACGCTGAGGAAAGGGATGGCACATATGATGCGGACTTATATTGGAATCGGAATCGTTCTTTTCTTATTGGCCTGTGGAAGTAGCACGACGGGACCAGGACAAGATCTGGGACCGGGATCGGATGGCTCCACGGATAGTCAGGAAGATACATCCGTAGGCGAAACATCCGATAGCGTGGCCACAGACGAAGGGACCGATGAAGGGACCGATTCCGGCGGCGAGACAGATGTCGGCTCCGAAACGTCGTCGTCGGATTCCGGCGAGGATGTAGCGCAAGATGTAGCCGAAGACGTGGCCACGGATGCACCAGCTGCAGACGCCGGCGCGGATACGAGTGATCCGCCCGAAGATGTTGCGGTGGACGAGGGAGCACCTCCCGGACCGTTTACCGGCTTCCCAATCGATGTACCCGAGGGTAACGAGAACAACTATTTCTTTCTCTGGTTCTACGGCATGGCTGTGGATGCAGAGGGGCGAGTCAGCATCTTGTGGCAGGGAACATCCGGAACAGAATCCCATTTTCTGTTGAGCCGTACCAACACCGACGTTAGCGCCTTCGAGCCCGCCGATGTGGTGGATACCGGGTTTACGGGTGAGATCGGGGCCGATGTTCTTACGGATGGCACCGACCAGCTTATCGTATGGCGGCGCGACAACGATGTCGGTGGCGATGACATCATCTTTCGTCGAGGGACAATGCCTGGTGTGATCGGAGATGACGTCGTGGTCTTCTCGGACAACTTTGGCGTGGACAACCACCGTCCGCATATGGCCCGCGATCCTGCGACGGGAGCGATCGTTGTGCTATGGCAGCGTGAGCAGGATGTGGTGATCTCGCGGAGCACCGATGACGGACTGACCTTCTCCAACCCACCCAATATGGTCACTCCTACCAACCTCCAGGGGTTCATCTCCGCGGTCGCCTTTAACTCAAGCGGTACACTGGTGGTCACATTCCATGGTTCGCCTGGGGGCGGAACGACGGCAAATTCCGTATATGGACTGGCGAGTAATGACCTGGGTCTGACCTTTACAGAAGCGGTCGACCTCGGGGAAATGGCCGGGGGCGATGGACCCCATTTGCGGCCCTCAATGGCACCTGGAACCGACGGAAAAGTACATGCCGTTTGGCATCGAAGTGGTTCGGGACCGGATAAAGAGGCCTTTAAGTCTAGCACCTACGACGGTGTTACCTGGGATCCGCCCACATCATTGGAACATATCAAATACGAACCCTATATTCGGGCCGGTCGTGGTGATTTGATTCACCTCTCGGGCCTGGACAATCCTCCCATCGTCGATAGAAGTGCGGGGCAGGAGCCGGGGGTTCCGGTCTATGTGAGCAGCCCGAATGATGGGCTAAGCTTTGGTAACCCTGCGGTGATCCCATCGACAGAGGCGTTTACGATCGTCTGGACTGACATGGCTGCCAACCTGGATACAGGCTTCCTCCACGTGGCCTGGTGGGAATACAAAGGGAACCAGAATAAGATTCGATTGATTACGGTGGATCCGTAGACTCGACCGCAGGACTGGACATCCAGGAGCAACTACTATCCTCCAGGCAGAGGTCGTCCATAATCTCGGCCCCGCCCGTCAGCAGATAATAGACCATCTGGTTGCGAGAATAGTTGCCCCAATCAAACTCGCCATCGTCGGCCGTCGTTATGATGTATTCATGATCTTCGATGGCTGGATAGCGTACAGCACTTTGGCCGCTGCTCGTTTCAATGACGGGCATCGGGCCCTTCCCGTCGGACTCTCCCAGCAGGTTGTCTGTGTCCCAGTACGGTGGTTCTCCGGTGAATGCGTCATGGGCGAGAAAGTCCAGGGTAATATCGATGGCATCCTGTTCATCGAAGCCGAGTAAACCGATGGCTCGATCCAGGGTGACCATCGAAGAAAATGGCACAGTTCGGTCCCCAATATCTGCGAGATGGAGGATGTTACGGGGCTCCATATTATCCAGGGGTTCACGGATCAGATGACGCGCGAAGGAGAGAGGATCCGTACGATCCATGGCGATCTGGGCCTGTTGTACGGAACGACGTAGACGTGCTGTGTTTCGAATATGCCCATAACCTGAGAACGGTGCAGAGAGCGTGTGTTCGACGACCGGGTTTCCATCCTGGTCGTAGACCGTAAGCTCCAGCTCATCTTCTTTGTCGGCCGAAACGGCGACCTGGAACCCTCCGTCGTCGAAGATGGGGTTTACGTACAGGGCTCGTTCCATATAGGCGTCTCCACCTTCCTCATGTATGCGGCGGTTATAGAGCTCTACGGTCCCGTTGGGGAACGCCGGGATTCGATCGAATTCTCCGGCCTCGATGGAGACGGCATTGCCACAGTTGGACGAATGGTTATTCCAACTCAGAGAAATTTCTGGGTTCCCATCTTCATCTTCGACAGGGCAGCCGATCAGTAGAGGACCGATGGCTTCGGAGAGGACATTGTCCACGGCACTTGCGAGGTTAGAGCGGATCATTACATCTGTTAATCCACCACTCGATACGATGGGAACCCCGGTCTTCAGGTCGGGGTCGAGGGCTAGTAAAACAGTTGCGTGAAAGCCTCCGAGGGATACGCCAGTGGCAAAGTACTCGTTGTCGAGTCCGCCTAGATCCAGCCGCCCATCCGCGTTGAAATCCCCTGCTAGAAGATAGGGCATCAGCTCTTCAACGGAGGCGTCTCGAGGGGTGTCCAGGCCGGGCCCAGGGACCTGATCCTGGCGCAGATTTTTCAACCATCGAAGCACAAATAAGTTGTCCATGACGGTTTGCATGGCCGCGGAGCTTAGCTCGAATGGGTTGGGAACAAAGTAGGAATCTCCGGATTGCAACATCCCATCTTTGTCATGATCTTCCGCTCGGCCTTCTACAAAAAGAGTTCTCCAGAGACCGATGCCCTCCAGGGCTTCTAAGCCCTCAAAGAGATCCATATCGCCCGTTATAATGGTTTCGCCGGTCAATAAGGCGCCAACGTACGAGAGCAGAAACATGGCCAGATCGTCTGGAATGTCGTCTCCCTGGCGTTCGAGTAATGCGTGTAGGTCGCCTCCGATAGGTCCATGCCCAGCGGCATCGACACCGATCATTGCAAAGCCATATTGGGCCATCTGATCGGCGATTACACTAAGTTCCAGTCGCGATGTCCGGGATGCGTGACAATGAATGATGACCGGGAAGGGAGGCTTATATTCTTCCGTCTCTTTGGGGATAGATATCGCAAAGGTCACGGGTTTGGCGGCATGGTCGACTGTACCATGGGTCAGATCGACCCAGACCGCGTTGTCGTCAGGGGAGCGGAAGTCCGGTGCGGCAAAGGTACCAAAAACGAGATAATCGATGCTGTTGAAGTTGGTCAGATTCACGCCCTGGGTCAGATCTCCAATCTGCGCAAAGATCTTAGCCAGGAACTGGGGCTTCAGAGTAAAGCGGTGATCTGTTGAGCTGAAGGGAACCCCTTCATCGGCGTAGGTTCCGTCTCCATCGACGGTTACGTCGAGATCGGTGACTGTGCCCAACTGGGCCGGATAGAGCTCGTCCAGGTAGGCAAAATCCCCCTCCCCATCGAGCCCTTTACGCAGAGCGATGAGGTCTTCTCCTATACTCTGGGTCGTGAACGTCCACGCAAAGGCGATGTCTTCCACGGCGATCCCGGTTTCATCGATCACTCGTTGTATGACAGGGGTCTGGTCTGCCGTATTGATCGCCTCGAACGGGGAGTGAATCGGGTTGCCCTGCTCTCCTTTTATGTCTCGAGTAAGTAGGACGGCATAGGTGGTCTTGGCTCGAAGTGGGAAGTAGGGGCGTATGAATAAGGTATTGGTTTCTCGCTCATAAAATGTGATGTGCTCACCGTCGTGGACGTTCTCTTCACTGAATATCAGATCGGGCAGATGCTCCCATGGATCATAGGGAAACAGTGACCGTGGCTTAATGTTGATGGGATACGCTGCGCTGGTTCTATCCAGAGGGACGGCTTCACCAAAGGATGGGGAGCCGGGCGTCGCGTCGATGACGAATATACTGTCCTCTTGCACCGTGGACAGATCGAGTGGTGCGTCAAAGGACACGGAGATGGGGGCGTTGATACTGAAACCATCCAGCCGGTTCATCTGCTTCTTGAGATGGCGGTCATGAAATAGTGGAGAGGATGTAAAGAAGTTCAACTGTCGCCCAGTGGTCGCATTATCCACCAGACGTGTCGCGATATCATTGGGGAAGGGAACCATAGGATCGGGACGAGCCAGTGGGTCATAGATGACCTGCGGACCGTCTCGTTCATCGTCCAGGCTGCTTCGCAACCCTTCGGGTCGGATATCGTTACACGCCATAGTAGCGAGAACGAAAAGACCTACGAGGGCCGAAAACGTGCGATAGGAGTCAATCATGGTTGATAAATCAGGGGTTTCGAATGGCAATGTTCGTACACCATAACCGAAGCAGCCATCGGACGGAAGGCGTTTACGTCATTCATGTTTCTCTTGCGATTTCGTGGGTGGGCAAATACAAAAAGAGCGCCCTGACCCGATGGAGGCTTTGATGAGCGACCAGCCATTGACAGTTTTGAGTGAAGAAGAAGGTATGTTTCGTGACGCAGTGCGGTCTTTTGCCAAAGAGCAAATCGCACCGTATGCGGGCGAAATGGATAAGGCGATGAAGATTCGACCCGAGATTCTGGACGGATGTTTTGAGCTAGGACTTATGGGGATCGAGATTCCGGAGCGTTTCGGTGGCTCTGACAGCACTTTCTTCAATTCCATACTCGCGATTGAAGCCCTGGCCGAAGCCGATGCGAGCGTATCGGTTATGGTTGATGTACAGAATACGCTGGTTATCAACGCGCTTTTGAACTGGGGAAATGAAGCCCAGCAGGAGCGTTATCTGACACGTCTGGCCAAAGACTGGGTCGGAGCCTATGCGTTGAGTGAGCCGAGCAGTGGTTCGGACGCGTTCGCGTTGAAGACTCGTGCCGAGGATAAGGGCGACCACTTTGTGCTGAACGGTACCAAATTATGGATTACCAACGGCATGGAGGCGAGCGTATTTGTGCTTATGGCTACGGTGGATCCGAGTCTTGGTTATCGGGGCATCACCAGTTTTCTGGTAGAGAAGGATTTCGAGGGATTTGGCATCGGTGCCAAGGAAGACAAGCTGGGTATTCGTGCCAGTAGTACGACCGAGCTTATCCTCGAAGACTGCATTGTTCCCAAGGAAAATGTGCTGGGTGAAGTTGGTAAGGGCTATAAGGTTGCCATTGAAACCCTGAATGAAGGTCGTATCGGAATCGGCGCGCAGATGATCGGTGTCGCGCAGGGAGCGTTCGATCATGCGATGGCCTACCTGCGGGAGCGTAAGCAGTTTAATACGCGTCTATGTGATTTCCAGGGCGTTCAGTTCCAGTTCGCAGATCTTGCGACACAGATCGAGGCGGCTCGTCTCCTGGTCTACAACGCCGCTCGTCTGCGACAGGCAAATAGACCCTTCCTGAAAGAAGCGGCTATGGCCAAGCTCTTCTCTTCCATCATGGCCGAACGCGTTACTTCCCAATGCGTCGAGTTCCTGGGTGGCGTGGGATATAGCAAAGAGTTCCCGGTGGAGAAGTACTACCGCGACGCGAAGATCGGTCAGATCTATGAAGGGACAAGCAATCTACAGCGACTTACCATCGCTAAGCAGTTGTTGAAGCACTACGGTGACTAATTCTTCTACGCGATTTGAGTTGTCGATAGAACATCGTTGGGATGGGCAGATACTGCCTGAGAGCGATCAAGTGCGTCTTGGGTTTGAGGTTCGGGCCGATGGAGTTCACGTCTGGGTTGACGCTCCCTATCATAAGGATCCTGCTCCCATCGATTCCCCCGGACCCACGATGGGCCTATGGCTCTATGAGGTCGTGGAGATCTTTATCGCGGGGGACGAAGAACGCTACCTTGAGTTGGAGATGGGTCCCCATGGGCATTATCTGATGTTGGTTCTCGATGGGGTTCGACAGGTGGTGGGGCAACCCGTGGTGCAGGACTATACGGCGCAAATAGTGGATGGACGATGGACGGGACAAGCGCGATTCGCTGTGGGATATCTTCCGTCAGAGCCCTGGACCTTGAACGCCTATTCGATCCATGGGGTTGGCGAGCAGCGTGTTCATCAGGCGATGATACCCGTTCCTGGGGATCAACCCGACTTTCATCGGTTGGATGTGTTTGCTAGAGCCGAAGACTACCGGCAGGGTAGTTCCTCCGAATAGGGCGAAACCGTAGGAATAGGAGATAGGGAGATGCCACGAGAACTGGAGATCGCAATGATCGGGATCGGGGTCGCTGTATCTCTGATCCTCTTGATCGGGATAGTCCGCACTCTGATCCGGCGCTACCGCCGCAAAAGGTTGCCTGGCTCGGTTCTACTCGAGCTGAATCTCAGCGACGCGTTGCCCGAAATCGCGGATGAGCGCATACAAACCATGGTGTTTGGAAAACAAAAGAGCACTGTGCTTGATGTGGTCTCAGGGCTGCGTCGGGCGGCATTGAACCCTCGTGTAAAGGGCTTATGGTTACGAATCGGGACCCCTTCTTTGGGCATGGCGCGTCTTCAAGAGGTGCGGGATGCCATCTCGCTCTTTCGAGAAGCGGGGAAGCCCACTATCGCATTCGCTGAGACCTTTGGGGAGGGCCGGGGTGGAAATGGGGCCTATTACCTGGCCACCGCCTGTGACGAGATCTATATCCAGCCGTCAGGCGATGTGGAGCTTACGGGGCTGGTCGCTGAAGCTCCCTTTGTAAAGAAGGCCCTAGAAAAGCTTGGAGTAAAGCCACGTCTGGAAAACCGGTCGGAGTATAAGAACGCGATCAATATGTTTACGGAGACTGGCTATAACGACCCACATCGGGAAGCCACCGAGAGATATCTGCATTCTCTGCAAGAACAGATTGCGCACGGTATTCTTGCCTCTCGAACCATCGATCCCGCCGCCCTCGAGGCCTATATGAACGACGGCGTATACGACGGGGCAGAAGCGCTGCGCTTAGGATTGGTCGATGACCTCCTCTACTTTGATGAGGTGGAGAAACGCTTGAAAGAGAAGTTCGGCGCCAAGACCAGGCGATTAAGTCTGACGGGCTTCATGGCTCGCCTTCGAGTTCGAGATAAGAAGCCAAAGACCGTTGCGTTGATCTATGGAGTAGGCAACGTCATGCGTGGCCCCAGTCGAAGTGGTGGGCTGATGCGGTCACAGACCATGGGCTCTGATACGGTCACCCATGCGTTCCGCAAAGCAATCGCCGACAAAAAGGTAAAGGCGATCCTCTTTCGGGTCGACAGCCGGGGCGGTTCCTATGTCGCCTCGGATACGATCTGGCGGGCGGTGCGAGAGGCTCGAGAGAAGAATAAGCCCGTCGTGGCCACCATGGGAGATATCGCCGGCTCGGGAGGTTACTTTGTGGCTATGGGTGCTGATAAGGTCGTGGCCCATCCGGGGACTCTTACGGGGTCCATTGGCGTGATTACTGGTAAGTTCGTGACCCGCGAGCTCTGGAATCGTCTGGGGGTGGATTGGGACGACGTCCGAACCCATGAAAATGCAGCTCTCTTCAGCATGCAGCAGGACTTTACGGAAACCCAGTGGGCGCAATTACAAGCCACATTGGACCGGATCTACGAGGCGTTTAAACAACGGGTCGCGGAATCGCGGGGGCTGGAACCAGCGCAGGTCGAAGAGGTGGCTCGAGGTCGAGTATGGTCGGGCACAGACGCGATGAAAGCGGGCCTTGTGGATCGCCTTGGTGGCTACCAGGTCGCCTTTGATGAGCTACGTGAGCTGCTGGGGGTGTCGTCTACGACCCCGCTCCGGTTGAAACGGTTCCCTGCTCGAAAGAGTCTTTGGAGCCGCTTGAAGGGTCGGGATGCATCGGATGAACCACGCCCTCTCGCACCAGAAGCAGCGGCCCTCTTAGGCCCCATCGGAGAGCTCGGTGAACAGTTGGGCTTATCCGCACCTTCTGGTGTCTTAACGGTGCCGGATCCCCCGATGCCGCCCGTCCTATGACCGCTCAGGAGTCGGAATCAGGTCGCAGCATCTCGGGCAGATCGGCCTTTAAGTGAAAGCCGTCCCAAGGGGTCATTCGATCGTGTCGGATATAGGGGAACATTGGCTCCTTCTGTAGGGAGCTGGCTCCGTCGACACGAATCGTAGTGCCACTGATATAGGCACTAGCGGGTGATAGTAGAAAGACAACCGATGCAGACACCTCACTCTCTGTACCGAGTCGAGAGCTGGGGTTTTTCCAGAGATTGTCTTTCAGCATCTTCTGCACCGAGGCGGGATAGTTATTCATTCCGCTCGACAGGATGACTCCTGGAGCGACCGCGTTGACGCGAACGCCCGCAGAAGCCCATTCGATCGATAGGGTTTTCGTCAGGTTGACCACGCCGGCGCGTGCGGCTCCCGTATGCGCCATCCCCGGAAAACCGTTCCACATATCGGCGACAATGTTTACGATCGTACCGCCATGACTGGCCATAGAGCTTTGGAAGATGGCCTGGCTTACGAAGAAGGTGCCGTTGAGGTTGGTGTCGATGACCGCCCTCCAGCCTTTCGCCTTGATCATGGCTGCCGGGCTCAGGAATTGCCCACCCGCATTGTTTACGAGTCCATGAATCGGACCGTGGTCACGGACCAATTGACCGACGGTCTCGTTTACCTCGTCCTGTTCCCGTATATTCATTGCACAGGGATGGGCGACTCCACCCGCCTCTCGGATCTCTTCGGCGGTCTGTTCCAGAGGTTCAGTACGGCGCCCAGAGAGGATCACTTCTGCTCCCAATGCGGCGAGCTCATGGCCAATACAACGACCGATACCTGTCCCTCCACCAGTCACCAGGATGGTCTTTCCGGCGAATAGATCAGACCGGAACACACTGTTGAATCTATTATCCACGTTCTACTCCGTTTCAGCTGCCTGCTGACCAATTTCAACGCCGCGCGCTAAGGCACGAGCGACGGCTTTTTCCACCAGACCCGACAGGTCATTTTCATCAAAACTGCCAAGGGCTGCCTCTGTTGTACCACCAGGACTGGTTACCTGGCGTCGTAACTCCTCTGGGCTGCGCCCAGACTCTTCCAGGAGGCGTGCCGCACCGACGAAGGTCTCGCACGCGAGCTGTTGTGCTAGTTCGGGGTCGAGGCCGATGGAGATAGCGGCCTGCGCAAGGGCTTCCGTGAACCGAAAATAATAGGCGGGCCCCGATCCGGATATGGCAGTGATAGCATCCATCCACTCTTCCTCTACGGTAAGGCATGTGCCGGTTGCACCCAGGAGCTGTGATGCCACTTCCAGATGTTCGGCTTTGGCGTAGCGTCCGCCACAAATAGCGGTTACTCCCGCACCAACAAGGGCGGGCGTGTTGGGCATGGCACGAACGACAGGGATCTCTCCCTCGACAGCCTCTTCGATCGCTGTGGTCGGAATACCTGCAGCAACACTGATGAGAATCGTCTCTGGTGCAAGGGCCGTGAGGGCGCTGGTGACGTCCAGCAGCTGGTAGGGTTTCACCCCGAGTAGAACGACGGAACACTCTTGGGCAACGACGTTGTTGTCGGGGGTAGTGCGGATACCGAGCTCGGCAGCCTGTCGGCGTAATTCGTCGGTGTTACGGCGGGTTGCGAGGATGTCGGTCGGACGCATGGTACCGGCGGCGATCACACCCTGTACGATGGCCTCGGTCATTCTTCCCAGGCCGATAATTCCGAGAGATAGCTGTGGTGCACCGTTATTCATGACACGGTCATAACCGGCTGAAACGAATTCGTCGAGTACCAGGTCGATCGATTAACGGATTCGCCAGACCGCACTGTCGAGGTGGGCGTTGTCATCCACGTGGGAACCATTTCGGTCGATGACCATGGTTTCGCCAACATCCTCGCAGATCTTACGGATCACGGACCGTGTATCTGCGTTTAGCTTGAGCTCGACGCCCATCAGAAAACGGTTTTCGGCGAAGGCGGATTCGAGAACATTTTCATAGGTTCGAATCACCGTACCTTCCAGCTCCAGGAAGTCTTCATCCATGGCGAAGCCTACCGGCATGATCGTGACCTTTGTGCCGATGGGCAATTGGGTTCCACAGGTGATCAGAACCGAATCCCCTGAGAAGCGAAGAGTAGAGGCTTCAATCAATTGTTCTTGATTGTCGCAGAGTACTTTGATCCGCGTAATCCGTTTGGGCTCTTCCGCCCCTTTTGCGTTCCGGCGCTTTACTACCGATGCCATGCTATTCCCCAATCTACCAGCTCTCAGTGTGGCGCATTGGAGTGATCTGTCAAAAAAAACAGGGTCTTCAGAGGCTGGTTGTTTGCACTTCTGTCCGAACCTGGGCCGACTCGAGCTGGCGTAGAAACTCTTCCGGATCAAAAGCCATCGCAGTGGAGACGACACCCGTACGTCTGGTGCCTTGCTCTCGTAACATGCGGGCTCCTTGGACTGCGATAGTTGCGGTGATCCCGTAGGGATCGTGTCCTGTAACCAGGCATTCTGCGCGTCGGTTTCCTCGTTGTCCCCGAACGAGAATACGGAATTTGTTGGTAGAGCGCTGTTCCGAGTTGGGCCCTTCCGGTCTTTTATCGATCCACGCATCGGTAGCTCTCTGAAAGGCTGACCAGCGTAGGAGGCCGATGGCAGGGCGCCCCAGTCGAATTCTTCGTACCGAGGCACGCGGGACCACCATATAGGTGCGAAGAAGTCCGACCTCAGCCCGTCTTGGGACATGGATTATCTCACCGCCGGTAAAGCCAAGAGCGGTGAAATTCGTATCCTTTCGAGGGAATCGGATCGTTTCGACAGCGCGGCCAATCGGCTCTTGATGCAAGCGCCCCTCCGCCCAGTATTGCACGGGTTGATGGGCCATACGCAGGATGGACTTCAAGGTTCCCCTGGAGGTAGGAACGGAATCCACCTGATAGAACACTTCGAGGCTATCTGCGGATCCCCCAAGCGCATTGAGGGCCAACGAGCAGGCACAATCTCCCAGGGCGTATTCAAAGGCCTGGGCGCATATGATGGCGATGGATTTCTCACGAGCCTGCTGATCGTATGTTTCGAGGACGGCGTCCATATAGGAGGCTTCGCCGGTGGTGTCGACGTAGTGCACACCTTGTTCGACAGCTGCCTTCACCATGGGTAGGCCCAGGTCTGTAAACGGGCCGATGGTGTTGATTACGACGTCCGAACCCTCAAAAAGACCATCCAGGCTTTGGGGATCGGCCGGAGATGCCAGTCGATGCACTGTGGAGTCAGGTAGGATCTTTAAGAGCCAGGCCAGCTTCTCCGAGTTGCGTGCGGATACGGCTAACGGTAGACCAACTCTATTGACTTCCTGGGCGACCAGGGTTCCTGTGAAGCCTGTGGCGCCGGCGACCATAATTGTAGCCATGAATGGACCTGTCTGAAGAATGAAGCGTTGAGGGTGTCATGATGGGCAATGGAGAACAAATAGAACCCGGTGGAATATTTGTCTACGGATCTCTGAAGGAAGGCAAACACTACTTCTACATGGCGGAGCGAGCGGGCTGGACCGGGTCTTGCGCGGCAACGCTACGTGGCTATCGTATCTATGCTCTGCCGGTTGGCTATCCGGCGGTGGTGCCCGGAGAGGGATTGGTCTACGGCGAGTTTCAGACGTACGAGGATCTGAACAAGGCTTTGGATGTATTGGATCCGTTTGAACGCGAAGGCGAGGAGTACGATCGGGTACGCTGTGAAGTCGAGACCGAGGCCGGTAATTATTCTGCCTGGGTGTATTGTTTTTCGAGTGAAGCGATGGTTTTCGAACGTGGGGGCGAACCGATTCCATCCGGCCGATATTGAGTTCTGCGCCATTGGGCCGTACCGTAGAGGCAGAGATTTTCTTCAGGTTGGGTTGTGTCCGCGTCTGAAACCACAGAATCTGTACTGGGCGAACTAACGCTTTCGAGTGGTGGGACCAGGGCAATCCGCCTTTTGATGAAGCGCCATGTGCGGAATACCGTGCAGCTTATGCAGGAGCTGGGCCCGACGGATGAGCCCGATGTGGATGATGGGTTGGCAAGTATCCAGGGGCGGGTGAGCGCTCTGGCAGATGATGCCAAGATGCGCACAAAGCTGTACCGACTCTTCCATCGGGTTACGGTCTCGGGCCTGGTGTATGCTGCAATGGACTCCTTCCGCAACGAACGGGCGGACGAATATGTGCAACGATTGCGGATTCTGATTTCTGTGGTGGCCTGGGAGATGGCCGCGGACAGTCTGCTCGAAGATTCGGTCCCCATTGGTTTCAAACCATGGGATGTTGCGGTCCCCTGGCCGGCTGCGGCGATATCTATTGCCGCCGACCCAGGAATCGATCGTATTGAACTCAGCAATTCCAGGGTTGCGACTCGCTCCAGCCCGGACGGATCGTTCGTGGTAGCCGCGTTGGATAGGGCGGAATTAGAAGCAAAGGCGGAGTCCTTGGGCTTTGTCATTACGACCATGTCTACTCCCATCGACGACACCGTCCAGCTGTCTTTCTATGATGCTCTACCGATCCATGATGAGGGCGCGCATCCCGAGATGGAAGGCCATTCGGTGACCTTGGGCGACCGGCCGGCTTCGGAATGGGCCGAGGCGATGGCAAGCGCGTTGGAGCAGATCGGGCAATGGCTTCCGGAGATACGTGCGGAGATGGCGATTCTGATGCAGCAATGGCTTCCTATTGGTTATCTGCCGGAAGAGCACCATTCTCTGTCGATTCAGGCGGCTGTTGGCAGCTCCTATCTTTCCCTACACCCAATGCAGCGTATGTTATGCGAAGCCATGATCCATGAGTTTCAACACAATAAGCTGCATATGTTGATGAACCTGGACCCCATTCTCGTCGGGCCTCGTGACGCCAGGTACCAATCTCCTGTTCGTCCCGATCCTCGCCCCCTTATGGGGGTTTTATTAGCGGTACATGCGTTTGTGCCCGTAGTGGAGTTTTTCCACCGTAGGCGTCACCATGACGATCCAGAGATGTCCCACCCGTACATAAAGGATCATGTACGAGCTCTTGTAGAAAACAACCGCGCAGGGATGGACGTATTGCGGGAGCATGGCAGGTTTACAACGACGGGCAAGGCGTTCGTGGCCGTGTTGGATCGACTGGAGAGAAAACAGTTTGCACGTGAAATAGAAATGGAATCGAGCTAGATTCGATAGCAATGGATACCATCACCCATAGCCTGGCCGGAGCCGCTCTTGCTCACACTGGATTTCAGGAACCTCTTGGAGCAAAGCGTGCGACCTGGACCGCTGTTCTGGCCTCCAATGCGGCCGATCTGGATATCATTCAGGTCGCCTTTGACGGCTACGACGCCTATGTCTTTGACCATCGAGGAATCACGCACTCCTTGATCGGCTGGGCAGCGGCGACAGTCATACTCACGGCTGTATTCCGGCTGATCTGGAAAGACGTTCGTATATTGCCATTAGCCTTATTAATCTTTCTGGCCTACGGCGGACACCTCTTTATGGACGTTCCCACATCGTGGGGCACGATGTTGTGGTTACCCTTTGACGACGCTCGCGTCGCCCTGGACTGGGTCTTCATAATAGACCTGGTGATCTGGACGATACTTATTCTCCCATGGTTCTTTCGAAAGAGACTTGGTGAAAAGCTGGTATTTCGAGCCGCCTTCGTTGTTCTGGGGCTCTATTATGTCTTCTGTGGAGTCGCACACGGGGTTGCTGAAGCCTCGTTGGAGCTTACCCTGGACCACCAACAGATTCCGGCACGTATCTCTTGCTTGAATTCGAGCCAATGCCCAGGGGGCGCAGCCTGCCTACCCGATCGCTCGGACCCGAAAACGGGAAAACGTTATGAGCGTTGTGATCCAGCCGAAGACGTTTGTGCCTGCGTGATTCATGCTCGCCAGCGGGTTATCCCCGCGCCGTTTGCGCCGTTCTTCTGGACGGCGGTGGCCCACGACGACACCAACGCGTATGTCATGAACCTGACCCTGCCATTGGTAGGGGTGAACTTCGACAAGGTGTTCGCCCATAATCTGCACCACCCAGCCGTAGCAGCTTTCAAACGGACAAAGAAAGGGCAGCGCCTGTTCTGGTGGCTCCGAGCCCCGCAGATTGATCTGATCCCCGTCGATGAAAACCGTCTGCGCCTACATATTCATGACCTTGCCTACTACAACAAGTTCGTGGAGAAGCGGAGTCTGGCGCATTTCCGCTACAAGGTGCTGATGGAAAAACGCGACGGCCGCTGGGTTGTACTCAAGAACGAGGGCTTCCGCTAATCGGATAGATGAGCCGTCTGCATCACTGCGAGGCGAGACAGGTGATCCTGGGTACGGTCATCGGCCAATCGTTCTAGCCATCGAACAAAGAGATCGCGCTTTGTTTCGACAGAGTGTTTCAAATCGGGTTGATGCTTCACTACTGTGGCATCCACTCCAGGGTCATCGGGGCCTACGAGATCAATTCCGTGGAACTCGATATTCAACCATTTCTGACGGGCAACCATGGGGGCAAAGACTTTGTATCCACGTTGTCCGTACAGGGTGAAGAAGGTTCCGATCGCGGGCAACCGTAGAACGGGAACGACACTCATCGGAAGTTCCAGAAGCTCGTTCTTGTGGCGGTAGGGAGACGCCGACCGCAGGGGGGCAAACTTTTCGCCGACAATCGAGCCCGATTTACGACCACGTAGGGCCGCGCCCGCCATAGCCATCCATTTGGCCGCGAAGTATGGGGGCGAAGGAAACCGACTCGAAGAATAGGTGGCCCCACTTTGCTTGATGGCGTCGATAAACGATGGGCTGAGGTTATAACCAGGGGCCCGAAAGCCAACGACGGGGATCTCGGTGATCGCTTCAAGCACGGACCGGGCACGACATAGATCCTGCACCTGATCCTCGGTCGACCAGGAGGATATGCGGTAATCGTGACTGAACGAATGGGATGCCA